>PJTQ01000034.1_pt1 | contig 292171 bp, 283 predicted proteins | sample 1512231 | NCBI WGS metagenome assembly PJTQ01 (sample SAMN08177688, study PRJNA422409) | Soil metagenome, whole genome shotgun sequencing project. | isolation source: Soil (3) enriched on wood chips | place: USA: Madison | collected 2015-01-15 | reverse complement strand
TGCTGCATTGATGTCGGTGGCGATGACCGACGCGCCTGCGCGCACAAAAGCCTCCACGGACGCAAGGCCAATGCCCTGCGCCGCCGCGGTGATGAGAACTGTTTTTCCGGTTAGATCGGCCATGTCGAAGTCCTGAAAAGACAGGCCGGGCGGAGGATCCGCCCGGCCTGGTGCATTTTAGTCGTAGAGAACAGCAGCGATCTCGGGATTGTTGATCGTTGCAGCATCGTAATAGTAGAAGCCGGTGTCGATGACGGGCGGCAGAGCTTCGCCCTTCAGCGCTGCAATTGCGGCCTGAACGGTCTGGTAGCCGATGCCAACCGGGTTCTGCGTGATGGCGCCGTTGAGCACGCCCGATGTCACCAGAGCCTTTTGCGCAGCACCCGAGTCGAAGCCGATAGCAACGACTTGGCTGCCCAGTTCCTGCTTGCCATTGGCAACGCCGATGGCCGAGCCTTCATTGGTGCCGAAAATGCCCTTAAGGTCCGGGTTGGCCAAAAGGATCGACTTGGTGATTTCGGTCGACTGCAGCTGATCGCCGCCGCCATACTGGACCGAAACGATCTCGATGTTTGGATAGGCTTCAGCAATCCGGTTCACAAAGCCATCGCGGCGGTCGATACCGGTGCGGCTGGTCTGGTCGTGAGCAACCACGGCAACCTTGCCTTCGCCGCCGATCAGTTCGGCCATGACGTCAGCGGCCAGAGCCGAAGCGGCGACATTGTCGGTGGTGGCAGTGGCGAGCGGAATGTCGCTATCGACGCCGGAGTCGAAAGCAATCACCGGAATACCGGCGTCCTTGGCCTGCTGCAGCAGCGGAATAGCCGCCTGGCTGTCGAGAGCGGCAAAGCCGATCGCGTCAGGATTACGCGACAGAGCGGCTGCGAGCTGGTCGATCTGACGATCGACCTGAGTCTCATTGTCCGGACCTTCAAAGGTGACATTTGCACCCAGATCGGCCCCAGCCTGATCTGCACCGGCCTTCACGGCCTGCCAGAACTGGTGCTGGAAGCCCTTGGAAATCAGGGCGATATCATAAGTGTCCTGCGAAAAAGCCGGAGTGCCGGCACCAGCCAGCATGGCCACGGCGCTGATGGCGCCAAGCAGGGTACGACGATTGAGCATGGTAAACCTCCCATGTGATGCTCTGAAACTTCTGGGCATTGCTTAGCCTCTTATTGGCGCGGAACGCGCTGGAACGAACCGGCGTCTAAAGTGTGCGACGCCGCAGGATGTCGGCATAGACGGCCAGGATGATGATGGTGCCGGTGACAACCGTCTGCCATTCCTGAGCCACCGATAGGATGCGCAGGCCATTGGCCAGCACGGAGATGATGAGCGCGCCGATCAGCGTGCCGAGAACGGTGCCGCGACCGCCCGAAAGCGATGTGCCACCGATGACGACGGCCGCAATGGCGTCGAGCTCATAGCCCTGTCCGAGAGCGGGCTGCGCAGAATTGAGCCGCGAGGCGATGAGAATACCGGCGACGCCACAGATCGAACCCGCCGTGGCATAGACAGCGATCTTCCAGCGGTCGACATTGACGCCAGACAGACGCACGGCCTCTTCATTGGACCCCAGAGCGAAGGTGTAGCGGCCAAGGGCAGTCTTGCCGAGGACGAAAGCAGCGATCAGGGCCACAGCGAACAGGATCAGCACGCCGTTTGGAATAGGCAGGGCGGGAATGATAGAGCCGATCAGCGAGCCCTGCGAGATTTGCGTAAAGCCCGGCGTATCGTTGAAATAGATCGGGCGCGTCCCCGAAATCACCAGCGACAGCCCCTTCAGGATCAGCATCATGCCGAGCGTTGCAATGAAGGGCGGCACCTTGAGCTTGGCGATGACGACGCCGGACACCAGACCTGCCGCCGTTCCGGCCAGGATCGCCCCCAGCACGCCAACGGGCAAGGGCATGCCGAGATAGGTCAGGATAACACCGGCAATGACCGCGCAGAAGGTCATCAATGTGCCGACCGACAGGTCGATGCCGCCGGTAATGATCACCAGTGTGGCGGCGATGGCCAAGACGCCATTGACCGAGGTGGCCTGCAGAATGGCCAGAATATTCTGGGTCTGCATGAAATTGGGCGAGGCCAGCGAGAAGACCACGACCAGCGCCAGAAGCCCCGAAAAGGCCAGAAGGCGATGGAAGGCACCGGATATACGAATACCGGATTTTTGCGCCGGTGCGGCTGCGTCACTCATGCTGTTCTCCTCTCGACGTCCGGCGCCATGGCGGCTTCGCGCTGCGTGGCGAGCCGCATGATGTCCTGCTGGCTGGCGCCGCCGGGCAGAATGCCGGTCAACCGGCCTTCGCACATCACCGCGATGCGGTGGCTGAGGCGCAGCACTTCGGGCAATTCGGACGAAATAACGATAATGGCCTTGCCCTCAGCGGCCAGCGCATTGAGCAGTTTATAGATTTCCGACTTCGCGCCGACATCGATGCCGCGCGTGGGCTCATCGAAAATCAGGATATCGCAGTCACGCAGCAGCCATTTGGCAATCACCACCTTCTGCTGATTGCCGCCGGACAGGAGGCGGGCCTCCTGCGCGTCGCTGGGCGTCTTGATGGCGAGCTGACGGATATATTTCTCGGCGACGTCATGCATGGCGTGGTCGTTGAGAACCCCGCCGGGGCCGGTAAACCGTTCAAGGCTGGCCAGCGCAATATTGTTGCGCACATCCATGCCGGTAGCGAGACCGAAAAGCTTGCGGTCCTCGGAGAGATAGCCAATGCCGGCCGCCACCGCATCACGCGGCGACGCCACGCCGACCCGCTGGCCATGCACCCAGATTTCGCCGCCTTCGCGTCGGTCGGCTCCGAAAATGGCGCGCGCCACTTCCGTGCGCCCGGCTCCCATCAGGCCAGCGAAACCCAGGATTTCTCCTTTGCGGACCGAAAAGCTGACATCGCGGATTTCCCGGCCACGCCGGAGATTGCGCACGTCCAGAGCGACAGGGGCACCCGCAGAATTGGGGATGACCAGCGCGTCATTGGTGAGCGTGCGGCCCACCATCATGGAGATGATCGTCTCGATCGAGGTCTCGGCCGCCGGAACCGTGCCGACATATTCACCGTCGCGCATGATGGTCACGCGGTCGGAAATGCGCTTGATCTCGTCCATCTTGTGGGAAATGTAGACGATGCCCACGCCTTCGGCCCGCAGCCGGTTGATGATGGCGAACAATTCGGCAATTTCCGCATCATTGAGCGCGGCCGTCGGCTCATCCATGATCAGCACGCGGGAGCGGAAGGACAGCGCCTTGGCGATCTCGACCATTTGCTGTTTGGCGATGGTCAGCGTCTCGACCAGCACAGTGGGGTCGAGCTTGAGGTTCATCGACTGAAAGATCACTTCCGCATCGCGGTTGAGCTGACCTTCATCGAGAATGCCGAAGCGGCGCGGCTCGCGCCCGATAAAGATATTCTGGGCGGCCGTCAGGTCGCGCATCAGCGCCAGTTCCTGATGGATGATGGACAGACCCAGATCCTGCGCCTGACGCGGCGAGGTGATTTCCACCGGCTGTCCGTTCAGCAGGATGTCTCCCGCATCGCGCGAATACACCCCGGAGAGAATTTTCATCAGCGTGGACTTGCCGGCGCCATTCTCACCCATGAGCGCATGCACTTCGCCGGGCAGGATTTCAAACTGCACCTGCGACAGCGCGCGCACGCCGGGGAAGGACTTGTCGATGCCGGTCATCTTGACCAATGGCACGACGGACGCAGCCGGAATCGGTGCTTGGGTCATCCTTTCTGCCATCGACAACTCCTCCTGCAATGCGGCACCGATTTATTATGGGCTCGTCATTGGGGATGACCTAATGGCATGCAAGTCTAGCTGTCAAGTGGTCAGACCAGTGGACAGCAATTGCGCATCTTGTTATGAAAATGCAAAGGAAGCGCGATGAAACTTCAGGCCGTATCCAACCGCAAACTCTACATCCAGATCGCGGACCAGATCCGCGACCAGATCCTGGCCGGTGCCGTCGCACCCGGCCGCCAGCTCCCATCCGAACGTGATCTGGCGCAGAATCTGGGAGTCTCACGACCCACCGTGCGCGAGGCGCTGATCGCGCTTGAAGTCGCGGGCCTTGTCGAGGTGCGCGTAGGCGTCGGTGCATTCGTGCGCCCGCGAGACGACGGCCAGAGCGCCCTGCCCGAGCTGAGCGCCTCACCGCTGGAAATCATGGCCGTGCGACGGCTGCTGGAGCCGGAAGCGGCAGCCCTGGCCAGTGAGCGAATTTCGCCCGAAGGCACGGCAAGACTGGCCGAGACCTTGCGGCGCATGCGCGTGGAGACCCAGGCCGGGCAATGGTCGTTCGAAAGTGATCGCATGCTGCACATGACTTTGGCGGATGCCTGCGGCAATGCGGTATTGCGGGAAATGCTCGAGGACCTCTGGAGGTCGCGCGGCGAGGAGGTGGACACACGCTTCCACCAGCATCTGATTGAGGGCGGCAAGGTGCGCCAGCATATCCTCGTCGATCACGAAGCCATCGTCGCCGCCATTGTGAGCGGAAACGCAGACGGAGCGCGCAGCGCCATGGCCAAGCATCTCAGCTTTGTCGGCACGGCCATGCTTGACGCCTGGGAATAATGGCGCGCAGCGGCGCGGCCATTCCGCCCCGGATTGTTCCATTGCGGAAATCGGGCAATAAGAGCTGATGCCTGACGCCCTTTCCATTCTTGTCATCGACGACAATGACATCCGCGCTTCGATCATTGAAGCGGGATTGCGTGAGGCCGGGCATGACCTTGTGCAGGTGATTGTCGACATCGAGGACATTGCCGAGCAAGTTGGCGCCATCGCGCCCGATGTGGTGATCGTTGATCTCGAAAATCCCAATCGAGACGTGCTTGAACACTTCTTTGCCCTGTCGCGCAGCCTCAAGCGGCCCATTGCCATGTTCGTCGACAAGGCCGATCTCAGCTCGATCGAAGCGGCGGTGGATGCAGGCGTTTCCGCCTATGTGGTGGATGGCCTGCGCAAGGATCGGGTCAAGCCCATTCTGGATATGGCCATTCTACGCTTTCGCGCCTTTTCGCGCATGCAGGAGGAATTGGAGACGGCGCGTTCGGAATTGCAGGGGCGCAAGATCATCGACAAGGCCAAGGGTATTTTGATGCGCAGCCGGGGCCTCTCCGAGGACGAGGCCTATACGCTGTTGCGGAGCACGGCGATGAACCAGAACCGCAAGATTGCCGAAATCGCCCAAAGTCTGGTGACGGCGGCCGAGCTTTTGGGACAATAGGAGAGGCGCATGGGGCTGACGCAGATCACTATCGGCTATGTGCCGCTGCTCGACAGTGCGGTGCTGATCGCCGCGCAGGAACAGGGTTTTGCCGAAACCGAGGGGCTTTTCCTCAATCTCGTGCGCGAAACCTCATGGGCCAATATCCGTGATCGTGTCGCTATCGGCCATTTTGATGCGGCCCACATGCTGGGGCCGATGCCGCTGAGTGCCAATCTCGGCCTGACCCCGCTCGACACGCCCCTGATTGCGCCGATGGCTCTGGGGCTGGGGGGCAATGCAATCACCGTTTCCAACGATCTATGGGCGGCTATGGCAGAGGCAGGCGCGCCACAGGATGGCTCGGCGCAGAAAACCGGCAAAGCATTGTTTTCCGTCATCGCCCAGCGCGCAAGGACGGGTTTGCCGCGCCTCCGCTTCGGTGTCGTGCACCGCGAAAGCGGGCATAATTACGAGTTGCGCTATTGGCTGGCGGCGTCGGGAATAGACCCCGACCGCGATATAGAAATCGTGGTCGTGCCACCGCCCTTCCAGCCCGACGCCTTGGCCGCTCGCCGCACGGATGGCTATATCGTTGGCGAACCATTTGGCTCGGTGGCAGTAGCGCGGGGCATTGGCCGGATCATCACCACCAAATCCGCGATCTGGCGGCTCAGCCCGGAAAAGGTGCTGGGCACGCGCATCCAATGGGCCGAGCGCTATCCCGAACAGCTTGCCGCGCTGGTGCGCGCCGTCACGCGTGCCGCCCGCTGGTGTGGCGATCCCGACAATCTGCCTCGCCTCGCCGAAATGCTGTCCCGGGAGGATCGACTGCAGCAATCGGCAGAGCTGCTGATGCGCCCGCTCTCGGGGCATTTGCTGTTTGGACCCGACAACGCGCGCCAGATTGACGATTTTTACGTGCCGTTCCGACACGCCGCCAATTTTCCATGGGTGAGCCACGCCATGTGGTTCTATTCGCAGATGGTGCGCTGGGGTCAGGTGGAGCATAGTTTGGAAAATGCCGCCAAAGCCCGCGCCAGCTACAGGCCGGATATCTACCGCGCGGCCCTCGCCGGGCAGGCCATTGCCGTGCCCGGCGCCAATGCCAAGGTCGAGGGGGCATTGCACGAACCGATGATGGTCGGCGCAATTGGCGGATCGCTGACACTCGGACCTGACGGCTTCTTTGACGGAACCGAATTCGACCCGGATCGCCTGGATGAGTATATTTTGAACCAAACAACCAATCCGCACAAAGATTAAGCACATGCTGCCCATTTGTGCGCTTACTGTCGAGCGGAACCATTTCGTCCTATCGACCGTAAATCCAGCAAGCATCTGATAATAAACAAAATTATGCCTTCATTTGCGTTTGGCATGCTTCCTGCAATGCTGAGTGCAAGCGCTTCGGCGCATTGAAATTCCGGCGTCCAATGGCGGGCGCCGACATAGCTGGCAACGCCGCCAACCAACAAGACTGGGCTCCCTTTAGGGAAATCCGGGTCGTGCTGGTTGGCGGCGTTTTTGTTTTGGCCGTGCGGAGACCCCAGGCTCCGCCAAGAAAAGCAGGTTGAGAGCATGGCGGAAAAGCTCGTCATCATTGGTGCGGGAATGGCCTCCGGGCGCATGCTGGAGCATCTTTTCGAGACCAGTCACGACTATGAAGTCACCCTGTTCGGGGCCGAACCGCGTGGCAATTACAACCGCATCATGCTGTCTCCGGTGCTGGCAGGTGAAAAGGCCTATGCCGATATCATCACCCATGATGCGGCATGGTACGAAGCGCATGGAGTCGATTGCCGCTTCGGGCACAGCGTCACCCGCATCGACCGGCGCGCTAAGACCATCACCGCAGGCAATGTCGAAACGGCTTACGACAAACTGGTGATAGCGACCGGCTCGGCGCCCTTCATTCTGCCGATTGCAGGGCGCGACCTGCCCGGCGTGCGCGCCTTCCGCGATCTCGATGACGTCAACGCGATGATCGATGTGGCGGCAAAGCCCAATAGCCGCGCCGTGGTCATCGGCGGCGGCCTTTTGGGCCTCGAAGCTGCCGCCGCCCTGCGCGGACGCGGCATGAATGTGGTCGTGCTGCATCTGGCCGGGCATCTGATGGACCGCCAGCTCGATCCTGCGGCGGGCTATCTGCTGGAGCGCGAACTCATGCGCCGCGGCATCAGGGTCCATTGCCGCGCTCAAACCAAGGCCATTCTCGGCACTGACCGTGCCGAAGCAGTTCTGCTCGACGATGGCACTATCTACGACGCAGATCTCGTGGTCATGGCCGCCGGCATCCGCCCGGAAACCCGTCTCGCCACTGATGCTGGTATCGAAGTGCAGCGTGGCGTGGTGGTCGATGACAGCATGCGCACGTCGGACCCGGACATTCTGGCGCTGGGTGAATGCGTCGAACATGACGGCATGCTTTATGGACTGGTCGCGCCGCTTTACGACATGGCGCGCGTAGCCGCGAAAACGCTGATCGGCGAAACTGCCGGATTTGTCGCCCCCAAGACCGCAACGCAGCTCAAGGTGACGGGCGTCAGTCTCTATTCGGCGGGCGACTTCGCCGATGGCGAGGGGCGCGAAGAAATCGTGCTCCGCAATGCCGCCTCGGGCATCTATAAGCGCGTCGTGCTGGCCGACAACAAGGTCATCGGCACGGTGCTGTATGGAGAGACCGGCGATGGCGCCTGGTATTTCGACCTCATCAAGCGCGGCACCGATATCTCGCTATTGCGCGATACGCTGATCTACGGCCAGTCCTATGGCGGCGACGCTATTGCCGATCCGCTGGCTGCCGTCGCCGCCCTGCCCGATGATGCGGAAATCTGCGGTTGCAACGGCGTCTGCAAAGGCCAGATCACCGGCGCCATCACCAGCAAGGGCCTGACCTCGCTCGATGATGTCCGTGCCCACACCAAGGCGTCTGCCTCCTGCGGCTCCTGCACCGGGCTCGTGGAAAAGCTGCTGATGGCAACGCTGGGGGACGCTTATAATCCCGCTGCCTTTCAGCCCATGTGCGGCTGTACCGATCTTGGCCATGACGATGTGCGCCGTCTGATCGTGGCGCAGGGCCTCAAATCCATTCCCGCCATCATGCAGGAATTGAACTGGAACACCTCCTGCGGTTGCGCCAAATGCCGCCCGGCGCTCAATTACTACCTCATCTCGACCTGGCCGGGCGAATATGAGGACGATGGCCAGTCCCGCTATATCAATGAGCGCGTCCACGCCAATATCCAGAAGGACGGCACCTATTCGGTGGTGCCGCGCATGTTCGGCGGCATCACCAATGCCCACGAATTGCGCGCCATTGCCGATGTTGCGGACAAATTCGCCATTCCCACCATCAAGGTCACCGGCGGCCAGCGCATCGACCTGCTCGGCGTCAAAAAAGACGATCTGCCTGCGGTCTGGGCCGATCTCAACGCAGCGGGCATGGTGTCGGGCGCGGCCTATGCCAAGGGGCTGCGCACGGTCAAAACCTGTGTCGGCTCGGATTGGTGTCGGTTCGGCACCCAGGATTCCACCGGCCTCGGTATCAGAATCGAAAAATTCATGTGGGGCTCCTGGACCCCGTCCAAGCTCAAGCTGGCGGTATCGGGTTGCCCGCGCAATTGCGCGGAAGCCACCTGCAAGGATATCGGCGTCATCTGCCTGGAGTCCGGCTACGAAATCCATTTCGGCGGCGCGGCGGGTCTCGACATCAAGGGCACGGAAGTGTTGTGCCACGCCAAGACCGAAGAGGACGCGATCGAGATCATCGCCGCCCTGACCCAGCTCTATCGGGAACAGGGCCGCTACCTGGAACGCATCTACAAGTGGATGAAGCGCGTCGGCATTCCTTCGATCAAGGCGGCGGTGGTCGAGGATCAGGCCAAGCGCCAACAACTGTTCGAGCGCTTCGTCTATTCCCAGCAATTCGCCCAGGTCGACCCATGGGAAGAGCGCGTCAACGGCAAGGACGCGCATGAATTCGCCGCCATGGCCGAGTTTGCCATGCTCGAAGCTGCGGAGTGAGCGCCATGACCGAAATCAGCACACGCAACTGGATCGAAATCGGCAGGCTGGAAGATGTGCCACGCCGCGGGGCCCGCTGCATTAACACGCCTTTGGGCCGCATCGCCGTGTTCCGCACTGCTCAGGACGCGGTCTACGCCATCGACGACAAATGCCCCCACAAGGGCGGTCCCCTGAGCCAGGGGATCGTGCATGGCGCGCAGGTCACCTGCCCGCTGCACAATTGGGTCTTTTCCCTTGAAACGGGGCAGGCTCAGGGCGCCGATGAGGGCGCGGTGCGGACCTATCCCATGCACGCCGAAAACGGCCTTCTCTTTATCGACGCCTCCATCCTCCGCGCGGCCAGTGCCGCCTGATCTTTCTCGCCCCAAAACACGCAGGAGCTTTGCAATGGATTATGTTGCCCCCAAAGATTTCGTCACCAAAATGATCGACGCCGGCGAGGCCAAGGTCATGATGTCCACCCGCGACACCTTGATACGCTCGTTCATGGCCGGCGCTATTCTGGCGCTGGCGGCGGCCTTTGCCATCACCATCACCGTTCAGACCGGCCAACCGCTGCTGGGCGCCAGCTTTTTCCCGATCGGTTTCATCCTGCTCTATCTGATGGGGTTTGACCTGTTGACCGGCGTGTTCACGCTGGCACCGCTGGCGCTGATCGACAAACGCCCCGGCGTCACGCTGGCGGGTGTCCTGCGCAATTGGGGGCTGGTGTTCAGCGGCAATTTTGCCGGAGCCATTCTTGTCGCCCTGATGATGGCGATCATCGTCACCTTCGGCTTCAGCCAGGCGCCCGATGCGGTGGGCGAGCGGATCGGCCATATCGGGGAAGGCCGCACATTGGGCTATGCCGAACATGGCGCAGCCGGAATGCTGACCCTGTTCATTCGCGGTGTGCTCTGCAACTGGATGGTATCCACCGGCGTCGTCGCCGCCATGATGTCCACCTCGGTGCCCGGCAAGGTCATCGGCATGTGGATGCCTATCATGCTGTTCTTCTATATGGGCTTCGAGCACTCGATCGTGAACATGTTCCTGTTCCCCTCGGGCATCATGCTGGGCGGCCAGTTCTCGTTCTGGGATTATATGGTCTGGAACGAAATCCCCACCGTTATCGGCAATCTGGTGGGCGGGCTGACCTTTGTGGGGCTGACCCTTTACGCCACCCATTCCCGCACCGCCCCGCGCCGCGACGCCGCCCGTAAAGCGCAGCATTCCGACATCGTCGCGGTCCCGGCCGAATAAACCCCGCAACCACGGAGACCGACAGATGCATATCGTGCCCTCACCCCGCACCGAAACGCCATCGCGCGTGGCCGAGCTTGCCACCCTGCCGGTCTTCTACACGCTGAGCGGAAGGCAGGTTCTGGTCGCAGGCGGTTCAGACGCTGCCGCGTGGAAAGCCGAACTGCTCGTTGCCACGGGCGCACTGGTCACTATCCATGCGCCTGAAACCGATGTGGCCGAGGACATGCGCGTCCTGATCGATACGGGACGCGTCAGGTTCACGCCCAAAGACTGGCGGCACGCCGACTGGTCAGAGCTCGCCATGGCCGTCGGCGATTGCGACGATGACGAGGCTCCGCTGTTTGCCGCTCAGGCGCGGCAGGCAGGGGTTCCGGCCAATGTCATCGACAAGCCCGATCATTGCAGCTTCCAGTTCGGCGCCATCGTCAATCGCTCGCCGCTTGTGGTGGGCATTTCCACCAATGGAGCCGCGCCGATATTGGGACAGGCTGTCCGGCGGCGGATTGAAACATTGCTGCCGCCTGAACTGTCCAACTGGGCCAAGCTCGCCCGCACCATAAGGGACCGCGTGACGTCCCGGCTGAAACACGGCGCCGAACGCCGCGCGTTCTGGGAAAAGCTGGCCGAAGCGGCCTTTACGTCGTCGCTCGACGAAAACGCCCTCCCCGCCTGGATCGGTCAGGCCCGAGACGCCCGGTCTGGCAAGGTCACGCTGGTCGGGGCGGGGCCGGGCGATGCCGAATATCTCACCATCAAGGCGGTCCGTGCTCTTCAGGCCGCCGATGTGATCCTGTTTGACGATCTCGTCTCGGACGAAGTGCTTGAATTGGCGCGGCGCGAGGCAAAGCGCATTCTTGTGGGCAAGCGCGGCGGACGGCCAAGCTGCAAGCAGGAAGACATCAACGCCATGATGATCACGCTGGCGCGGCAGGGGCGACATGTCGTGCGCCTCAAATCCGGCGACCCCATGGTGTTCGGGCGGGCGGGAGAGGAAATCGCCGCGCTCGAAGCCGAGAATATCCCGGTCGATATCGTGCCCGGCATCAGCGCGGCCTTCGCGCTCGCTGCAAGTCTCAAAATCTCCCTGACCCACCGCGATTTCGCCCAGTCCCTCCGCTTTTTTACCGGCCATTCCCGTACGGGCAATCTGCCTGATAATCTGGACTGGGCCGCGTTGAGCGACCCAAGCGTCACTCATGTCTATTACATGGCGGGCCGCAGCGCGGCGGCCATTGCCGAGCGGCTCATCGCCCATGGCATGTCAGCCGCCATGCCGGCAGCCATTGCCAGCAATATCAGCCGCCCCGAACAGGCCATTCATCACACACGGCTCGGCGAGCTGGCTGTCGCCATAAAAGCGGTCGACCTGTCGGGACCAGTCCTGCTCGTCATCGGCGATGTGCTCGCTCAGAGGCAGAGGGTGAGCACATCGCTCTCTACACAGGCGTCATTGCGCAAATAGTCATCAGTAAACCTAACCATTTGGAAACCACTGATCGGATTAGTCGCGCCGCCTGGGGTTCAGAACATCAAAATTAACCTGCAGATCAGGAAGATCATCTAAGTAACTAGCCAGAGAAGAAAACGTTTCCACTGTCATGTTGCGCCTTGAACCAAGAAACAGGTTTCGCGCTTCCTCACCGGGCAGGGAAATGGCTAGGCAGCAAATGCACCAGAAAGGGTGTCTGATGTTGAAGGCTGTGAGGAGCTGGCTCTCCGTTCCCAAGGAGGATTCCGACCTGCTGCGGGCGCAATATGCCGCCTTTTCCAAGCAGGTGCCGCTCCTTTATACAATCCTGATTATCAATACCTGGGGCCTCGCAACCACCCATCTGGGACTGGCGCCGGACTGGATGGCGCTGCATCTGCCCATTGCCCTGACTGTCGTCTGCCTGATCCGACTGACAACATGGTGGCTTGGCCGCAAACGGATTCCGACGGCACAGCAGGCCTATCGCGCGCTGACGCGGACCAATCGGCTGAGCGTCATTCTTGGCCTGATCTTCGTCGCCTGGAGCCTGGCGCTTTATCCTTATGGCGATGCCTATACGCAAAGCCATATCGCGTTCTTCATGGGCATTACCGTGGTGAGCTGCATCTTCTGCCTGATGCATCTGCGTGCCGCCGCCATGTCGCTGACTGTATTGGTCAATCTGCCCTTCGTGCTGTTCTTCGGTTCCACCGGCAATCCCACCTTCATCGCCATTTCGATCAATGTGGCGCTGGTGTCGCTGGCGATGATGATTATTCTCAACATTTCCTATCGAGACTTCACCAATCTGATCGCTTCCCGCAAAGCGCTGATGGAGAAGCAGACCGAGCTTGAGCAGAAACAGGTGGAAACACAGGCCCTGAGCGATCAGAATTTCCGGCTGGCCAATCTGGATGCGCTGACTGACCTGCCCAACCGCCGCAGCTTTTTCTTTCATCTGGAAAAGAGCTTCGCCGACGCCAGGCAGCATGGCCATTCACTCATTCTGGGCATTCTCGATCTCGACGGGTTCAAGCCGGTCAACGATGCCTATGGGCATGGTGTGGGCGATCAGGTGCTGGTGGAAGTGGCGCAGCGCCTGCGCGACATCTGCGGCAGCGACATCACCCCCTATCGGCTGGCTGGCGATGAATTTGCATTTCTGGCGGGCACACATCTCTCGCGCGACGAAATCCTCGCCCGGGCCGACATGATCTGTTCGGTGCTGCGCACACCCTATCCGGTCACCAATGGCACGGCCCAGATTTCGGCGAGCATCGGTTTCAGCGAACTCGGCCCCGAATGTCGCAATGCCCATGACCTGTTCGAGCAGGCCGATTACGCCCTTTATGACGCCAAGCGCGGCGACGGGCGCGGTGCCGCACATTTCTTCTCGGCAGATCACCAGAGCGCCATTCTGCAAAACAATGCCATTGAGCATGCCTTGATCAATGGCGATCTTGAAAACGAACTCTTTCTGGAGTTTCAGCCGATCGTCACCGCCGGAAATGGTCGCCCGATCGGCTTTGAAGCCCTGGCGCGCTGGAACAGCGCCACGCTGGGCCGGGTTTCTCCCGCCCTGTTTATTCCAGTGGCCGAGCGGGCCGGCCTTATTTCCAAGCTGACACGCATCCTGCTGCGCCGCGCTCTGGAGCAGGCGCGGGAATGGCCTGCGCCGCTCCGCCTGTCCTTCAACCTTTCGGTGCATGACCTGGGCATGGCCGACGGGGTATTGCGGCTGATCAGCATTATCGGCGAGAGCGGCTTCGATCCGAGACGCGTCGATCTCGAAATTACCGAAACCGCCATGATGCGCGATTTCGCTCAGGTGACCCAGGCCATCGATACGCTGAAATCGCTGGGATTAGGAATTTCGCTCGACGATTTCGGCACCGGCTATTCCAGTCTGACGCAGGTGCACCGCCTTCCGCTCGACAAGATCAAGATTGACCGCAGCTTTGTGGTCGATATCGACAAGAATCCGGCCAGCCACAAGATCGTCAAATCGCTGATCGCGCTATGCCGCGACATGAACCTGACCTGCGTGGTCGAAGGGGTGGAAACGGCAGCGGAGTTGGAAATCCTGCGCGAACTCGGCTGCGACCTCATCCAGGGCTTTTACTTCGCCCGACCTCTTGCCGTGGAGGGCATTGCCGACTTCCTGGCCCTGCCAGAGCGGGCCCAGGCCTGAGGTCGGCAATTTCGACAGGGCTCAGCCGCGCCGTGTTGCGAGCGCACTCTTCTGCTGGCCTTCTGCATCGAAATTTTCAGCAGCGAGCCAGCGTTCATACTCCCTGGCCAGGACCGGCCATTCGCTATCGATGATGGAGAACCAGGCCGTATCGCGGCTCTCGCCCTTGACGATCATGTCCTGCCGGAACAGACCCTCATATTGAAAGCCGAAACGGGTGGCTGCGGCCTTGGACGGCGCATTGAGATTGTTGCATTTCCATTCGAAACGCCGATAGCCCAGATCTTCGAATGCATGGCGCCCGAAGAGATAAAGCGCCTCGGTCGCCAGCCGCGAGCGCGCCATGGGCAGGCCCCAATAGATGCCGCCGATTTCAATGGACGCATTGTGGGGGAAAATCCGCAGCCATGCCTGCCGCCCCACGGCGCGGCCCGATGCCTTGTCGATCACGGCCACATAGCGGTCCGGTCCATCCTCTACAGAGGCGATCCAGTTTTCGACTTCACCGCGATTTTTGGGCGCATGGGATGGCAACCAGCGATAGCGGTCTGCGGCGGCCCCGCCCTCGGAAATGGCGAAAAGGTCGGCGGCATGTTGCGGCCCAAGCGGCTCCAGACGAACATACAGACCATCCAGCACGATGCGCTGTGGCGCAGACTTGGCGGGCTCTATGCTCATTTTTCGGCCTCCAGCACCTGCGCCAATCCGGCGCGGTAATTGGGATAAAGCATTTCGATGCCTAAAGCCGCCTTGATGGCCCGGTTCGAAACCCGCTTGTTGTCGCGGTAGAAGCTTTTCTGCATCGGCGTCATTTCCGTGGTCTCGAAAGGCAGATCGGGCGGCACAGCCATCCCGATCATACCGGCGGCATAGGCGATGACGTCCTGAGGCGGCGCCGGTTCGTCGTCGGCCATGTTGAAAGTGCCGTCGAGACGTTGCTGGGCGGCCAGCAGGGTGACGCGGGCGATATCCTCGACATGGATGCGATTGAACACCTGACCCGGCTTGATGACGCGCCTTGCCGTGCCTTCACGCAATTTGTCAAAAGTGGAACGCCCCGGACCGTAAATGCCGGCCAGCCGTAATATGGTCAGTGGCAGGCCGCGTTCGGCGGCATAGTCGCGCCATTGCTGTTCGGCGATGACCCGATAGTCCGAGCGCATATTGCGCGGCACCAGTGGGACAGTTTCATCGATCCAGTCGCCGCCAAAATCCCCATAGACGCCCACAGTGCTATAATAGCAAAGCCATTGCAGGTCTTCTGCCGCGTCCAGCTCGGCGCGATGATGGCGCAGCACCGGATCACCATTTTCGTCCGGCGCGATGGACAGGATCACATGCGTAATCCCTGATTTCAGGGCCGGCCCCACATCCGGCCCTTTCTGCGTGCCATCGAAAATCAGCGCTCGATGATAACAGTCTGCTAACGTATTGGCCTTTGCGGCGGTTCTCACCGTTCCCAGTGTGTCAACGAATTGGCCGCTTGCGTGCATGAATTGCGCAGTTTTCTGCGACGAAAAGCCAAGCCCGAAAAACAGTGCCCGCATCAAACCTCTCCGTCCCATTCCGCCCGCACCTCGCCATCGGGTTCGTCGGCGAGATGGGAATGCCTTATCGCATTCGCGCCCTCCGGGTCGAGCCGCCGCAGGGCCCAGATTGCCGCACCCCGGACCAATGGCGAGGGATCATTCAAGCGGGCGGCGATAGCAGGCAAGTGTTCCGCATCTTCAGAATTACCGATACATATCAATACATTACGCAAAAACCGCGCATGACCGATGCGCTTGACCGGCGATCCCGAAAACAGCTCCCGGAAGCGCGCGTCATCCAGCCGTTCCAGATCGGCCAATGCCGGGCGCTCGAATTCGGGGCGGCTGCGCAGCCTGGCCTCACGGCTCACCGAGGCGAACTTGTTCCAGGGGCAGACGGCAAGGCAGTCATCGCAGCCATAAACGCGATTGCCCATGGGCCGGCGAAATTCGCGCGGAATTTGCCCTTTATGTTCAACGGAGTAATAGGCAAGGCACCTGCGCGCATCAAGCCGGAACGGCGCTGGAAAGGCATTGGTCGGGCAAATGTCGAGGCAGCGCGTACACGAACCACAGCTTTCGGCGCCCGGCTTATCCTCGGGCAGATCGAGCGAGGTTAGAATAGCGCCGAGAAACAGCCAGGAGCCGAACTGGCGGCTCACCAATACCGAATGCTTGCCCTGCCAGCCGAGCCCCGCCGCTTCTGCCAGCGGCTTTTCCATCAAAGGGGCGGTATCGACAAAGACTTTTACACCAGCCCCGGCGCGCCGCGCCAGCAGGCCCGCCAGTTCCTTGAGCCTGCCCTTGATGATGTCGTGATAATCCCGATTGCGGGCATAGGCGGAGATATTGCCGACATTCTTTTCGGCCAGCAGTGCCATGGGATCGATCTGGGGCCCATAATTCACGCCCAGCAAGATGACAGACCGGGCCTCGCCCCAGAGCCGACGCGGATCGCCGCGCCGCTCCTCGGTTTCCTCCATCCACTCCATATCGGCATGCCAGCCCTCGGACAGAGCATGCGCCAGTTTTGCGGGCAGATCAGGCCGGGAATCAGCGCGTGCTACGCCGAAGGCGTCAAAGCCAAGAGCCTCAGCGCGACTGCGCAGTTCGGCGATCAGTTTATCTGCTGCATCAGGCGTCATGGACGGGATCTATTCCCAATCGTCATTGCCCGGCTCGTCCGAGCAATCCATCTTGCCGTAGCCCAGCATGGACCACCCGGACAAGCCGGGCGGTGACGACATACTGAAACAGCGCGTCAGAAATCGAGATCAGCATAGCCCTTGGAGGGCGGCATGGCCACGACGCGATCATTGAGCAGGGTGCGGAAGGCGGGGCGCGATTTGACGGCCGAATACCAGTCGCGCGTTTCCACTGGCACCTTCGACCAGTCGATATCGCCCATATAGTCGAGCGTTGAAAAATGCGCGGCCAGAGCGAAGTCGGCCAGGCTCAGATCGTCCCCTCCCAGCCAGTTGCGGCTGGCCAGCAGATAGTTGAAATAGAGCAGATGCTCGCCAAGATTGGCCTTGGCCGCACGCAGCACCGAAGGCTCTGGCGTTGCGCCGCGAATGTCGCGTTTGGCGATTTTTTCTTCGACAAGATAACGGGTTACCTCGTCATTGAGCTTGACCAGCACCCATTCCACCAGCCGCCACATTTCGGCTCGGGCCCGCGGATCGGGCGGGAAAAGCCCACCAACGGCGTCGGGTGTATAGAAATCCTCGACGGCGTGAATGCTCGCCATGATGCCGATAATGGCAGCTTCATTGTCGGTGAACAGGATCGGCAGGGTGGCTGCAGGATTGAGTTCAAGCAGGGCCTCCTCGCGCAGCCAGGGCTTAATTTCTTCCAGATCCAGCGGCACGCCATATTCGGCGCACATCAGCCGGATGAGGCGCGAAGCGGGGTCGAGAGGATAATGCACAAGCGTTGGCATGAACTGACTCTGGTTGACGAGCGGCCTATTCCCGTCTCCTCGCTTGGCGCGTGAAACGAACACCATTATGAGAAAACGCGATTTAGGCCCGTTGAAACGAGTTAGGGGATCAGATGAACGCCGATCAAGGTCTTTTTGTGCCCCTGGTGCTGGGAATTATAGAAGGGCTTACCGAATTCCTTCCGGTCAGCTCCACTGGCCACCTGCTGCTGGCCGGTCACTTCTTCGGCCTCAGCCAGCCAGCCACCTTTATCGTCTTGATCCAGCTCGGCGCGATCCTTGCGGTTCTGACCATTTATTTCGCCAAGATCGCATCGCTGATCCGCGACGCGCTGACCGGCAAGCCCTATGCATGGCATTTTGCCCTGGCGGTCATTCTGGCCAGCATTCCCGGCGCTTTGGCGGGCGTGTTCTTCCGCGACTATATCCAGCAGGTCCTTTACGAAACGCCGCTGATAATCTGCATTTCCCTGTTGATTGGCGGCATCGTTCTGCTGGCGGTCGACCGGATGCCCAAGCGGGAAGCCTATGACGACATTTACAAGTTCCCATGGCATCTGGCGCTGATCATCGGCCTGTTCCAGATGATTGCGCTTATTCCGGGCGTGTCGCGGTCCGGCGCCACGGTAGTTGGCGCCATGCTGTTCGGCGCGACCAAGCGTTCGGCGGCGGAGTTCACCTTTTTCATCGCCCTGCCCATCATGATCGGCGCTTTCGGCTACGATCTCTATAAAAGCCGCGAGCTGATCGACATGAGCCTTGGGCTCAATATCGCCATCGGCTTTGCCGCGTCCTTCGTGGTCGGTGCGCTGGTGGTCAAATATCTGCTCGACTTCGTTTCCCGCCATGGCTTCGCCCCCTTTGCCTGGTGGCGCATTGCCGTGGGGGCGGCAGGTCTTGTCGCCATCCTGGGGTTCGGGCTCTGAGAGCCCACGAAATCAAACAAAAAAGCCGCCCATTGGGCGGCTTTTTTATGAGCATTATGCCCTTAGCGGGTGGGATCGCGGCCCTTATAGGTCGCAGGGAAGGTGAAGAAGGCCGGAGGAATCTGCACTTCCTTTTCAACATCATAAAGCGAAAAGGTCAGTTCGGACCCCGATGGCTCCACCAGCGTCCATTGCGCCAGATCCTTGGTGTCGACGTCAAAAATCAACGAGACCTGCACGGTTCCGGCCACGGTGTTGTCGATAACGGTGATGGCAATATAGCCGTCCGAATTCGTCACATCGGCCACATTGGCATTGAGCAGATTGATCTGTTCGCCGAGAAACTGGCGGAGCGGGATCGAATCCTGCGGATAGGCGTAATAGGTCTCCTCACGCCGGTCGACGACATAGAAGCCGCGGCCCTGAGAGACGATTTCCTCCCGGCTGGGCGGCGCATAGCGGAACGCGATCTTGTTGGGCCGTTCGAGGAAGAATGTACCCTCGGTACGACCGCCATTGGTGTCGATCTGGAGGAAACGGCCCACCATGGTGCGGATGGCCGAATTATGCGCGTTGATTTCAGCGATGAGCTGCTGTTCCTGGGGGCTCAGGGCCCGGTCCAGCGCCAGCGCGGGCAGAGCTGGCGCGAGAGCGGCGGCAATACCGAGCATCAAAGCGTGGCGTCTAATCATGGCGAAAGGTCCTCGCGGGCTTTTGGTTGACGCTAATCTAGGCAGCAATTACGGCAACAGGTGGAAAGTTCCCATTACCCTTTTGTCATCTGGCGAGTTAATTCCATGAAATCAATTGCTGCCGGTCTTTTGCTGAGCGTTTTTAGCATGGCTCCCGCTTTTGCCGCCCTGCCCCCGCACTATCAGCGACAGGCCGAAATCCTGGCCGCACTTGAAGCCGCAGTCGACGCCTTCGGCATTGCCAGTTCGGTCGATTCGATCACGCTTGTCGAAACCGACCGCTTTGAGGTCAAGGCGGGCAATTGCACGCTTATGGTCAATATCGTGGACAGCAACGAGGCCCGGCCCGAGAGCTGGGTGGGGCCGCGCCAGTTCACGGCGCAGCCCACAGAGCCGGTCTGCGAATAAGCGACCTCAATAGCCGTCGGCATTATTGCCGACGAGGATTTCGCGTTTGCCAGCATGGTTGGCGGGACTGATCACACCCTCCTGCTCCATGCGCTCGATCAGGGTGGCGGCCTTGTTATAGCCGACACCCAGACGCCGCTGCACATAGGAGGTGGAGGCCTTTTTGTCGGTGAGCACGATATGGACGGCCTTGTCGTACAGCTCATCGCCAGAATTGCCGCCGCCGCCCATGGCGTCCTCACCAAAGGAGCCGCCTTCGTCCTCTTCCTCGGTGATATTGTCGAGATAGTCGGGCGAGCCCTGGCTCTTGAGATGGGCAACCACCGCTTCGACTTCGTTGTCCGAGACAAAGGCGCCATGCAGGCGCTTGGTGCGTCCGCCTGAGGCCATGTAGAGCATATCGCCATTGCCCAGGAGCTGTTCGGCGCCCTGCTCGCCCAGAATGGTGCGCGAGTCGATCTTGGATGTCACCATGAAGGAGATACGGGTCGGGAAGTTGGCCTTGATCGTGCCGGTAATAACGTCCACGGAGGGGCGCTGGGTGGCAGTGACCATGTGGATACCCGCCGCGCGCGCCATCTGGGCAAGGCGCTGAATGGCCCCTTCAATATCCTTGCCGGCCACCATCATCAGGTCGGCCATTTCGTCGACGATAACGACGATATAGGGCAGCGGCTGGAGATCGAACTCTTCGCTTTCAAAGATCGCCTCGCCGGTTTCACGATCGAAGCCGGTCTGCACGGTGCGGGTGATGGTGCGGCCTTCCTTGGCGGCCTCGGCAACGCGTTGGTTGAAGCCATCGATATTGCGCACACCGATCTTGCTCATCTTGCGATAGCGGTCTTCCATCTCGCGCACCGCCCATTTGAGGGCGACGACGGCCTTCTGCGGGTCGGTCACGACCGGGGTAAGAAGGTGGGGAATGCCGTCATAGATCGAGAGTTCGAGCATTTTCGGATCGATCATGATCATGCGGCACTGCTCGGGCGTCATCTGGTAGAGCAGCGAAAGAATGAAGGTATTGATACCCACCGACTTGCCCGAGCCGGTGGTACCGGCGATCAGCAGGTGGGGCATGCGCGCCAGATCGGCAATAACGGGTTCGCCGCCAATGGTCTTGCCGAGGCAGATCGGCAGCTTGCCCTTCATCTTCTCGAAATCGGAGCTGGCCAGCATTTCGCGGAAATAGACGGTCTCGCGGTTCTGGTTCGGCAATTCGATACCGATGGCGTTGCGGCCAGGCACCACGGCGACGCGGGCCGAAATGGCGCTCATGGAGCGCGCAATATCATCTGCCAGCGAGATGACGCGAGACGATTTGATACCCGGTGCCGGCTCAAGTTCGAACAGGGTCACGACAGGGCCAGGCCGGACATTGATGATGTCGCCCTTGACGCCGAAATCCTGCAGCACGGCCTCGAGCTGGCGGGCCATTTCCTCAAGCCGCGCAGGGGCATGCTCAGGCGAGGGGCCAGCGCGACGCGGTTCGGCCAGCAGGCTGAGTTCGGGCAGTTCAAACCCTTGCGGTTCATCGAGCAGCGAGCCTTGGGCCTCCCGGAACTGGCGCTGTCCCTGCGCCGGGCGCGGTGCGGGCGCAGCAACGGGCACGCGGGGCGAGGTCGGATCGACCGGATGAAAGCGCGAATCGCCGCGCTGCGTGCGCGAAGGCACAGGCGCATCGGGCACGAAGGGGAGATCATCGTCCTCCGGCTCATCGGGATAGTCGATGGCCGTATCGTCATAATCGGGTTGAGCCTTAATGCGCGCACTCGGCTCAAAGCTGGGCTCGACATATTGGGCCGGCGCATGAATCTGACGCTGCGGGGTAGCCACTACCGGCTCCCGAGCCACGACAACTTCAGGCGCGCGCGCATCCACGGAGGGCTCAGCGTCGTGAGCAAAATCGTCCATATCTTCAGCCGCACGGCGTTCGGCATGGGCAGCACGGGCGCGGCGGAACGCGGTGCGCATCGAGTAGCCCAGGTGGACGATAGCGCCCATGGCCACTTCCATAATCGGATTGGGGTCGCGCTCATCCTCCGCCTCGGTTTTGCGGGCTGCGCCGGGCTTCTGCGCCTTGGTCGGCACGGCTGCGCCGAGGCCCATGGCAATCCAGAGCAGCGTGAGGGCAGGAGCGGCCAGGATGATGGCAAAGAGGGTCGAGGTCACCGGCTGCGGATCGGAGCCAGCAATCATCGAGGCCAGAATGGAAAACATCATGCCCGAAAGGCCACCGAGTCCGGTGGGCAGGGGCCAGCTTTCGGGCATGGCGATAAAGGAGAACACACCAGAAAACAGTACGATTGCGCCCAGCCAGGCAAGAACGCGCATGCCAAGATGCGTCACGGCATAGCGGCGCGACATGGCCCAGCCCCACAGGGCCAGAGGCACAATCATGACCAGGCTGGACAATCCGAGGAACTGGAAACACAGATCAGCAATAACCGCACCGGGAAAGCCCAGCCAGTTGGCCGGTATCTTGCTCGTCGCCAGCGACAGGGACGGATCATCCACCGACCAGGAAGCCAGCGAGGCCAGCAGCACGGCACAGAGAGCCAGCATCAACATGCCCGCCAGACGCAAGGGAATGCGAATCGCAATGGCCGGTGGCGGCGTCGGCGCCCTGGCGCTTTTGCTGGAACTGGAAGACCGGGCGCCGCTCCGCTGGGAAACAGGGCGAACATCGTCAATCATGGGCACGGGATGGCTGGGCATGGACACGCATTACTCTTTGCCGGCCCACAAACCATCGACGGACCGATTTGGTGTCATGCTAACCCGGTGTGGTTAATCGCGTGCTAACCATCGGGAATTGGCGGATGCGGAAGACGATGGGTGGCGGCGCACCGCCACCCGGAGCTTTTCTTTAATTGTAGGCGCGCTCGCCATGGGTCGTCAGATCGAGACCATCGCTTTCGCCAGCATCGGAAACGCGTAGCCCGCCGAACAGCGCCTTGACCACCAGCAGGGCAAGGAAGGTCACGACGGCGGACCAGAGAATTGCGACAAAAACCGCAAGAACCTGCGTCATCAGCTGGCCGCCCATAGCATAGCCTTCGCCGCCGAAGCCGCCGAGTGCCGGATCGGCCACGATGCCCGTACCGATGGCACCAACAATGCCGCCAATGCCGTGGATGCCGAACACATCGAGGCTATCGTCATATTTCAGCATGGGCTTGAGGCTGACCACGGCCCAGAGACAAACAAGGCTGGCCACGGCGCCAAGGACGATGGCGCCCAAGGTGCCTGAGAAACCAGCGGCCGGTGTGATGGCGACGAGACCGGCAACGGCACCCGAGAAAGCACCCAGAGCCGAAGCATGGCCACGGGTGACCCTTTCACCCAGCGCCCAGGCGAGAGCGGCGGCGGCGGGCGCGGTGATGGTATTGAGAAAGGCCTGCGCGGCAGTGCCATTGGCAGCCAAAGCCGAACCGGCATTGAAGCCGAACCAGCCGACCCAGAGCAGGCTGGCGCCGATGAAGACAAAGACCAGGTTATGGGGCGCAATCGGCTCTTTCATGTAGCCGAGGCGCGGTCCCAGCACGATGGCGGCAATCAGCGCCGCGACACCGGAGTTGATGTGCACCACGGTGCCACCGGCAAAGTCCAGCGCGCCCATGTTGAAGAACAGGCCTGCACCCGACCAGACCATATGCGCGATGGGCAGGTAGGAGAAGGTGAACCAGATGGCCAGGAACGCCATGACCGCGCCGAACTTCATGCGCTCGGCGATACCGCCGACGATGAGGGTCGCAGTGATACAGGCGAAGGTGAGTTGGAAGACCACGAAGACCAGTTCGGGAATGGTGCCGGACACCGAATCTGGGCTGGTCGCGCCGAGTAGGAAGTTGGAGAAATCGCCGATAAAGGCAGAGAGACCGCCTTCGCTGGGGCCGGCAAAGGCCAGAGAATAGCCATAGGTTACCCAGAGCAGGGCGATCAGGGCGAAGCCGGCAAAGACCTGCGTCAGCACCGAGAGAATATTCTTGGAGCGGACGAGGCCGCCATAGAACAGGGCGAGGCCGGGAATGGTCATCAGGATAACGAGGATGGTGGAAACGATCATCCAGGCTGTGTCGCCGGTATCAATGGTGGCGACTTCGACGACTTCGGCGGGGGCGTCCTGCCCAAGGGCCGGCAGAGCCAGCAGCAGGGATGCCAGTGCGGCGTTTCCCAGAATTTTTGACGTTTTGAACGACATTTTGAGCTCCGAGAGGAACGGGTTAGAGCGCGGAAGCGCCGGTTTCACCGGTGCGGATGCGGGTGACGGCAAGCAGGTCGAGCACGAAAATCTTGCCGTCGCCGATGCGCCCGGTCTGGGCGGCGTCACGGATAGAAGTGCTGACGGCGTCGGCAATGCCGTCATCAACGGCGATTTCGACCTTGAGCTTGGGCAGGAAATGCACGGCATATTCGGTGCCGCGATAAATCTCGGAATGGCCCTTCTGCCGGCCGTAGCCCTTTACTTCGGTCACGGTCATGCCGTGCACATCGAGCGAGTTGAGCGCCTGCCGGACCTCTTCGAGCCGGGACGGCTTGATGATGGCAATTACCAGTTTCATGTGACCCCCTTGGCGCCGCTGCGGCGCATGCTGGAACGATCACAGATGACTCAAGCCGCATGCCAAATGGCCCGCCGCAAAATTTCTTATTATTTACAATATGTTGGTGACTGTTCGCGCAGAGCGACTCTGAATTAGGCACAAAAATGCCCATTCGGTGTGCATACTGCTCACACAATGCCGCGCTTTTGAGCAATTCTTGCCAGAGGTGTGCAGTCCACGCATTTTGCGAGTGGGAAGCCTCTGTGGCGGGCCAAGAGGGGCGCAGACTGCACGCCGCTGGCAAGCGGCAGGATGGCCGGACAAAGCCCGGCCATCCGAGGAGCGTTACTTGAACTCGGGATAGGCTTCGACACCAACTTCGGCGACGTCGAGGCCAAGCTCTTCATCTTCGGCGGTGGGACGCAGGCCCATTGTTGCCTTGAGAATGGCCCAGACCACGAGGCTGATCACGAAGACGAAGACGCCGACGGTGACGATCGCCAGGAGCTGCACTCCGATATTGGCATCGGGATTGGTGAACACTACGGCAATCGTGCCCCAGATACCGGCAAAGAGGTGAACCGGGATGGCACCGACCACGTCGTCGATCTTAAGACGGTCGAGCAGCGGCACCGAGAAGACCACGATAGCACCGCCCACGGCACCGATCAGCGACGCTGTGCCCAGCCCCGGAGTGAGCGGCTCGGCGGTGACCGAAACCAGACCCGCCAAGGCGCCGTTGATCACAAAGGTCAGGTCGACCTTCTTGTAGAGCAGTGCACTCAGAACGGTTGCGGCAAGCGCGCCACCGATGGCACCAGCATTGGTATTGGCCATGACGCGGCCGACATCGGCGATATCGCCGACAGTGCCCATGGCAAGCTGCGAAGCGCCGTTAAAGCCGTACCAGCCCATCCACAGGATGAACATGCCGAGCACGGCAAGCGGCATGTTAGAGCCCGGAATGGCGCGAACCGAACCATCAGGATTATACTTGCCCTTACGTGCGCCCAGGATGATGGCGCCAGCCAGGGCCGCCCAGCCGCCGACCGAGTGCACAACCGTGGAACCAGCAAAGTCGAGGAAGCCCATCTGGTCGAGGAAGCCGCCGCCCCACTTCCAGGAGGCCTGGATCGGGTAGACGAGTGCGGTCAGCACGGCCACGAAGATCAGGAAAGGCAGGAGCTTGATACGCTCGGCTACTGTGCCCGAAACGATGGAGGCAGCGGTAGCACAGAACATGACCTGGAAGAAGAAGTCGGAGCTGACCGTTGCATAGGTCAGATCGGCAGCTTCGGCGGCGAGCCCCACAGGCTCGAGAACAGCGATGCCAATGGCACCGAAAATCCCATCGATGAGCCAGCCATCGCCGGGATACATGATCATGTAGCCGACGATGTAATAGGCAAAGCAGGCCAGAGAATACATGGTGATATTCTTCAGGAGCTGCATGGAGACGTTCTTGGAGCGCACGAAGCCAGCTTCGAGCATGGCAAAGCCCGCAGCCATCCAGAACACCAGAATGCCGCCGAACAGCATCAGGAAGGAATTGAGAATATATTGCGTCTGGACGGCAGCTTCGCCGCCAACCACTGCTTCCACGACCTCTTCAGCCGGAGCATCCTGCCCAAGCGCGGGCAGAGCGAGTAGCAGCGAGGCCAGCGCAACGCCGCCCGCAATCTTTAGGGGAGTCTTGAACCCTGTCATTGTCATTGTTCTCCTGAAGTCGAGGGGCATCACAGCGCCGACGCGCCGGTTTCACCGGTGCGGATGCGGGTGACGGCAAGCAGGTCGAGGATGAAGATCTTGCCGTCGCCAATGCGGCCGGTCTGGGCAGCATCACGGATAGAAGTGCTCACCGCATCGGCCAGCGTGTCATCGACGGCGATCTCAACTTTCAGCTTGGGCAGGAAATGCACCGCGTATTCGGTGCCGCGATAGATTTCGGAATGGCCCTTCTGGCGGCCATAACCCTTTACTTCCGTCACGGTCATACCGTGCACGTCGAGGGAGTTTAGCGCCTGGCGCACCTCCTCCAGACGTGATGGCTTGATGATTGCAACCACCAGTTTCATGAATGCCCCTTTCTTGCCTCGCGCATTGCTTTACAGGGGCAACAGACTCAAAAGCCGTGCCAAACTGGCGTGGTTCCGGGCAAATCTCTTTAAATTCAGGAACTTGGATAGCCTAATCCAAACGAGAAGGCATTGTGGCATTCCCGTGGCAAAATTATTTTGCACATAAATTATGCAATTTTTGAAATGGTGCACAAAATGCACCCATAGCTGACGCGGCAAGTGGCGCACTTGCATTCCAAATGTCAGAGGGACACAAACCACATGCAAAAGCCGGTGTGAGCGAGAGGCCAATGATGCAACGATATGACGTTATTATCGTGGGGGGCGGACATGTCGGCCTGACCCTGGCGCTGGCTCTGGGGCGGTCCGCTCCCGGCATCAAAGTGGCGCTGGTCGACCGGCGTCCACTCAGTGTTCCCAAGGACAATCGCGCCTCGGCCATCGCCGCGGGAGTGAGACACATTTTCGAGACGCTAGGCGTGTGGCAGGAGATGGAGGCGCATAGCCAGCCCATATCGGCCATGCATATTACCGATTCGGGAACAGGCGACCTGGCTCGCCCGCTCTTTCTGCAGTTTGGCGGAGAGGTTTCACCCGGCGAAGCCTTCGCGCATATGGTGCCCAATCAGGCCAGCGCCGCCGCGCTGCTCAAAAGCGCCGACGATCTGTTCGACATGATTGCGCCGGCGGAAATCGTAGGCTGGTCCGGCGAGGGTGCACTGGCATCTTTAAGCCTGACCAATGGGCGGGTGCTTTCGGCGCCACTCATCGTTGCGGCAGATGGCGCACAATCGGGACTGCGGAACCGCGCAGGCATTGACACAATTGGACACGATTATGGACAGACCGGGCTGGTGGCAACCATTGGCCATCAATTGCCCCATAATGGCGTCGCCTATGAGCATTTCCGTCCTGCCGGGCCTTTTGCCAGCCTGCCTCTGCCCGGAAATCGCTCCTCGCTGGTATGGACGGAAAAAACTGAAAACGCGCCGCGCTTTCTGGCGATGAACCCGGAAGAACTGGCGCTCGAAATCGAGGCGGTCATGGGCTCGACACTGGGCAGCGTGACGCTTGAAGACAAATTGATGGGCTTTCCCTTGCGCCTGCAATTGGCGAAAAGCTTTATCGGGCCGCGCCTCGCACTGGTCGGTGACGCCGCTCATGTGGTCCACCCCATTGCCGGGCAGGGACTCAATCTGGGGCTCAAGGATGTCGCCGCATTGGCCGAAGTTGTGGTCGAGGCAATGCGGCTGGGGCTCGACCACGGCGGCGCCGATGTACTGGAGCGCTATCAGTCCTGGCGGCGGCTCGACACCACTTCGATGGCGGTGGTCACTGACGGAATGAACCGGCTATTCTCCAATGACGCCGCGCCGATCCGCGCGATTCGTGATTTCGGCCTCGGCCTTGTCGACCGCGCCGCGCCGGTCAAGGCAGCACTGATCAGCGCTGCCTCGGGCGCATCCGGCCCACGCCTGCTCAGTGGCCTGCCGATCTAAAGCGGCTTGGTCTTGAGGAAATCGAGCACCATCTGCACGGCATGGGCTTCGCGCTCCTGCACCATGCCGACGCTGGACAGATCACGCTCGAAAATGACCGAGAGCGTTGCCGTGTTCGATACATAGAAGAAGCCAAGCGCGGCGACAGAAATGTAGAGTTGCACTGGATCGACATCTTTCCGGAAAATGCCGGTGGCCGCGCCGCGTTGCAGAATGGCTGCAATCTGGCCAACCAGCGGAGAATGCAGCGCCTTGATATCGGGCAGGGTTTTCAGGAACCGCGCATTCTCGATATTTTCCGTGCCCAAGAGGCGCGGGAACCAAGGATTGGCCAGAAAGTGCCGGAAGGTAAAGCGCACCAGCCGGTCCATGGCCTGGCCCGGATCATATTGATCCAACGACAGGGCTCGCTCGCCGCGCCTTATCTCCTGATAAGCATCGAGCAGAACCGCGCGGTACAACTCCTCCTTATTGCCGAAGTAATGATAAAGTAGGCGCTTATTGGCGCCCGCCCGCTCGGCAATGGCGTCGACCCGCGCGCCCTCAAATCCGCGATCAGCAAACTCCACACGCGCCGCCGCAAGAATGGACGCCTTGGTTTTGGCCGAATTTCGGGGCCGCCGCGCGGTCTCGGCCTGGGGCTTCGACGACGCCGTGATTGCTGGAGTGAAAGGCTCGGACACGTCGGTTTACCGCCGGGATGACATGAGAATGGTGAGGCAGATAACAGCAGAGACCGGCTGGGTAAAGAACGGGCCGGTTCACCCTTATACAGTGCCGGGTCGCGGTGCATCTCGGCGTCGGCGGGAGCTTGCGGGCGATAACATTGCCTGTCAAGCGAGATGTAACCAATCAGTGATGCGTGTTTCTTGCGGAGACGGCGTCATCCGCCCACCCATCCAACCACCTCGTCAACGCAATAGACGAACAGATGGCGGACAGGCTTGACGCCACACCGGCGGCTCATATAGTGAAGTAACTAGTCAGTTACACGAAAATATCCATTCGGGAGGTTTGAATGGCCGAACATCGCATTGGCATTATCATGCACGGCGTGACCGGGCGCATGGGCTATAATCAGCATCTGGTGCGTTCAATCCTGGCGATCCGCGATCAGGGCGGCATTGCGCTCAAGAATGGCGACCGGCTCGTTGTCGATCCGATCATCGTCGGACGTGATCACGACAAAATCGAAGCGCTGGCCAAAAAGCACAATATTGCCCGCTGGGGCACCGATCTCGATGCCGCTCTCGCCAATCCCGACGACTCGATCTTCTTTGATGCCGGTACGACGCTGATGCGCGCAGGCCTGCTCGAACGCGCCCTCGCCGCAGGCAAGCATGTCTATTGCGAAAAGCCGACTTCCGACGATCTCGATATCGCGGTCAAGCTTGCCAAAACCGCCCGGGCCTCAGGCCTCAAGCATGGCGTCGTCCAGGACAAGCTGTTTCTGCCCGGCCTGATGAAACTCAAAATGCTGCGCGACAGCGGCTTTTTCGGCCAGATTCTGTCGGTGCGCGGCGAGTTCGGCTATTGGGTCTTTGAGGGCGATTGGCAGAAGGCCCAGCGCCCCAGCTGGAATTATCGCAAGAATGACGGCGGCGGCATCATTCTCGATATGCTGTGCCATTGGCGCTATGTGATGGACAATCTCTTTGGCGAGGTAAAGGCCGTCTCCTGCCTCGGCGCAACGCATATCCCGCAGCGCGTCGACGAGAAGAGCAACACCTTCGATTGCGATACCGACGATGCGGCCTATGCCACCTTTGAGCTTGAAGGCGGGGTGATCGCCCAGATCAATTCGAGCTGGACCACCCGCGTACGCCGCGATGATCTGGTGACTTTCCATGTCGATGGCACGCATGGCTCTGCCGTGGCGGGGCTGCACAAATGCTGGACCCAGCATCGCGTCAACACCCCCAAGCCGGTGTGGAACCCAGACCAGCCGCAGGCCATGAATTTCTTCAATGATTGGGAAGAAGTGCCGGATAATTGGCCAGCCGATAACGGTTTCAAGGCGCAGTGGGAAATGTTCCTGCGCCATGTCGCCGAAGATGCGCCATGGGAATATGGCCTCGAAGCGGGCGCCAAGGGCGTGCAACTGGCCGCACTGGGGCTGAAAAGCTGGGAAGAACGCCGCTGGCTGGATGTTCCGCAGCTGGAGTTCTGATCACCATGACGTCAATCAACCTGCCCAATCCCGACCGCTCCATAAGCCCCTATGTGCTGAGTGGCGATCCGATCCCGTTCGTCAAGTTCAAGGCGAGTGACTTCCCGCGTATCGCCTATTCGGCGGCGCATGTGGTTGCCGATCCGCTGGCGAGCAACGATCCCTGGCTGACCCCGGCAATCGATTGGGAAACCACACTAAAATTCCGCCATCGCATGTGGGACCTGGGTCTGGGCGTCGCCGAAGCCATGGATACGGCGCAGCGCGGAATGGGGCTGGGCTGGGCTGAAGCGCAGGAATTGATCAGGCGTTCTCAGACCGAAGCACGGACGCGCGACGATGCGTTGATTGCCTATGGTGCGGGGACCGATCACCTCGCGCCGGGGCCTGATGTGACCATTGACGATATCCTGGATGCCTATGATGAACAGGTTGGCTTTGTCGAAGGACAGGGCGGGCGCGTCATCCTGATGGCCAGCCGGGCGCTGGCCGCCGCAGCCAGGTCTCCCGATGATTATGCCCGCGTCTATGGTCATGTGCTCAGCCAGGTGAAGCAACCGGTGATCATGCATTGGCTGGGCGAAATGTTCGATCCGGCTTTGCAGGGCTATTGGGGCGACATCGACCATGACAGGGCCATGGATGTCTGTCTCGACGTGATTGCCGCCAATGCGGACAAGGTGGATGGCATCAAGATTTCCCTGCTCTCGGCGGAGAAGGAAATCGCCATGCGCCGCCGCCTGCCTGGGTCGGTGAAAATGTATACGGGCGATGATTTCAACTATGCCGAACTGATCGCAGGCGACGAGCAGGGATATTCCCATGCCCTGCTCGGCATTTTCGACGCCATCGCTCCGGCGGCTTCGGCAGGTCTGGCGGCATTGGGGCGGGGCAACTCGCAAGAGTTTTTCGACATTCTTGAGCCCACAGTGCCGCTCAGCCGTCATATCTTTGCGGCGCCGACGCGCTTCTACAAGACGGGCGTGGTGTTCCTCGCCTATCTCAATGGCCTGCAGGACCATTTTGCCATGATCGGCGGTCAGCAATCGACGCGCTCGCTCCAGCATCTGGCCGAGCTTTTCCGCCTCGCCGACAAGGCACGGGTTCTGGCCGACCCGGAACTGGCCACCGCCCGCATGAAGCAGGTGCTGGCCGTGCATGGGGTGTCGTCATGACCGAACGCGGCATTTCCCTCAACCTCGCCACCACTCGCCAGCAATGGGGTTTTGCCGAAGCCGTTGACGGGTGCCTGCGCGCCGGGATCACGGCCATTTCGCCCTGGCGCGATCAGATCACGGCCATTGGCCTTGAGGAAGCGGCGCGCATTGTGCGCGAGAACAATCTGCAGGTGACCGGCGTTTGTCGCGGCGGCATGTTCCCGGCAGCGACAGCGGCGGGACGGCAGGCCAATATCGATGACAATCTGCGCGCCATTGATGAAGCCGCCGCACTCAATGCCGATTGTCTGGTTCTGGTGGTTGGCGGCTTGCCGGACGGCTCCAGGGATATTGCCGCTGCCCGTGGGATGGTGAGCGACGGGATTGCCGCCATGTTGCCTCATGCCAAGGCGTCAGGCGTCAGGATTGCCATCGAGCCGCTGCACCCCATGTATGCGGCGGACCGCGCCTGCGTGAACACCATCGATCAGGCGCTCGACATCTGCGAAGACCTCGGCGAGACCGTCGGCGTGGCCGTGGACGTCTACCATGTCTGGTGGGACCCAAATCTGGCCAATGCCATTGCCCGGGCCGGGCGGATGAAGCGCATTTTTGCGCATCACATCTGCGACTGGCTGGTGCCGACCAAGGACATGCTGCTGGATCGCGGCATGATGGGTGACGGGGTCATCGACCTGCCCGGCATTGGCAAGCTGATCGAGGATGCCGGTTTTCTCGGTCCGCAGGAAGTTGAGATATTTTCGCAGGACAATTGGTGGAAACGAGACGGCGACGAAGTACTCGCCATCATCAAGGAACGCGTGGCGACGGTTTGCTGAACCTTTCCTCCCAAGGTTCGCGCCTCGACATGCAAAAAGCCCCGGACATCATGTCCGGGGCTTTTTTCTGCGCCAGTTGTTTAGCTGGCCTTATAGAAGGTGATGCTCTCACACAGGATCGCCAACTGACAGCCCCGGATTTCGAGAGCGTCCTCGGCCACCAGCGTCACGCGAGCGCCGGCCTGACGGCCACCATAATTGATGGTCCCTTCCCAGCGGCCCGGCGCAGTCTGTTCTGCCTGCACAACTTCAGTATTCACGAAGGCGAGGTTTTCCTCGGTGCGTGATTCACCCTGAATATCGTTGAGCACGCCACAAAGGGCGGTGCCATCACCACAAAGAGAGAAGGTAAAGGATGTGCCTTCAGCATCGACCCACGTACCCTCAGGGGACGCCACCTGATCCTGGGCGAGAACAGGGGCTGCAAGAACAGACAGGGCGATAGCTGCGGCGGCAATAGTCTTCAACATCTGGATTTCTCCACTGCATGATGCGTTCGGGGGCGCACCACATCGTTCATCAAGGGAATGTGTGAAGGAGAAACGTGGCTTTGGTCCGGCAGGTTTCATACCGGGGCAAATCGTGATCAGACGCGCAGCGCCCCGTTTTGCAGAGCGCCGCCCAAGACATTGTGGTTAAAAGAAATTCCCGGAAACGGGCAGAATCTATCGCCGGAAGGTGGCTGCCATTTCGATATGGCTGGACCAGGCAAACTGGTCTACCGCAACCAGATCTGCCACGGAAAAGCCTGCTTTCATCAGCGTTGCCGCATCGCGCGCGAAGCTATGCGGATCGCAGGCGACCATGACCACGTGACGTAGTTTCGAGACGGCAATTTCCTGTATCTGCGCTTGCGCACCCGCGCGGGGCGGATCGAGCACCACGCAGTCGAAATCAAGTTCAAAGCGCGTCAGCGGATCGCGGAACAGGTCGCGCGCCCTTGTATTAATCTTCTTGAGTCCCTTGGCGTGTCGCGCTGCCTTGTCGAGCGCCAGTGTGCCGGCCTTGTCGCTGTCGGCAGCATAGACCGAGGCTTTCTCCGCCAGCCGGAGCGCGAACGGGCCGATGCCACAGAAAAGATCGGCGACCAATTTTGCCTTGCCCACAGCGGTGAGAACGTAATCGGCCAGCACCTGTTCTGCTTCCGCAGTGGCTTGCAGGAACGAGCCGATCGGCAGGTCCACTTCAGCGCGGCCCATTGAAATGGTTGGCTGCTGACGCAAGAGGACCATTTCCCTGTCGATGGCCAACCGGGCCAGGCGCAATTGATTGGCAAGCGGCACCAGCTTTTCGGCGCGTACATGCTTGGGCGCTTTGCGAATGCCAACATCGATTCCGGTATTGGTGGCGGTAAAGGCCAGGTCGCATTCTCCGATGGCGGCGCCCAGCGCCCGGGCAATATCGGGCGCACGATTGAGAGCAGGAACGAGGATCGGGCATGCATCCAGATCGAGCAGATCATGGCTTTTCAGCCGCATATAGCCCGCCCTATCCTTGCGCGCATGCAGGGTCGCGCGGCGGCGGCCCTCACCATGGGCCCTGATGAAACGCGACACTTTTACGTCCAGTCCTGCCTGACGCAGCGGATTTTCGACGAGACCGATCTTGAAGGCCTCATAGCCGGCCGCATCCATATGCTGAAGCTGGCAGCCACCGCAGATGCCGAAATGCGGACAGAAGGGATTTGCGCGGCTGGGCGAGGGCGAGAGCAGGTCGACCAGCGTGCCGCGCTCTCCCTCAACGGCGATGATCCCCTTTTCACCCGGCAGGGCGAAGGGCACAAAGATGCGCTTGCCATCGACATAAGTAATACCTTCGCCCTTATGGCCGAGGCTTTCGATAGTTGCGGTGATGGTCATCGGCGCTTTATTTTTGGAGCTTGCTGGTTTTGGCCTAAAGGTTTTGGGACGGGGAGGCAATGGATGCGGGGTCCATCAGAGGCCCACAAAACCACCCCCACCCCAGCCCTCCCCTCAAGGGGGGAGGGGACGATTGAGCCGCCAGCCCCAGTTCAAATCAAACATGCCCGAAAAGACCGAAGCCCGATGATTGCTCATCGGGCCCCTGGCTTGCTGCGTAACTGTCAATGGGACTAGAGCCCGAGGCTCAAACCTGCTGCACGGACTCGACGCCGGGAACGAAATGGCGGAGTAGATTCTCGATGCCATTCTTAAGAGTAGCGGTCGAGGAGGGGCAGCCCGAGCAGGCGCCCTGCATGTGCAGAAAGACCGTGCCTTCCCTGAAACCCTTGAAGATGATGTCGCCACCATCCATGGCAACCGCCGGACGCACGCGGGTGGCGAGCAGTTCCTTGATGACTTCCACCATTTCCTTGTCGTCGGGCTCGTAAAACTCCTCGATTTCATCGAAATCAGGCAGTTCTGCTGCACTCTCGATAATCACCGGCTTGCCGGAGAGGAAATGATCCATGATCACGCCAAGAATGGCCGGTTTGATATGGGCCCAATTGGTGTCGTCCTTGGTCACCGAAATGAAATCGGACCCCAGAAAGACGCCGGTGACGCCGGAAATTGCAAACAGCCCGGTGGCCAGCGGCGATGCTGCCGCAGCGTCAATGGAGCGGAAATCGCGCGGCTCACCCTCAAGAACATCACGTCCCGGAAGGAATTTCAGCGTGGCCGGATTGGGCGTGGCTTCAGTCTGGATGAACATGGGTTTTGCGCGTCTTTACGATTAGAATGCTTCTAAAATAGACTTTTGGGCGCGATATGCAAGACTGTTCCGGTCATCTTTTTGCGAGGCGTACAGGCCTCAGGCAATCCGCGCCAATTCCTTCTTCTGCCGCCGCCGAATGACCGAGGAGGGGATATTCATGCCCTCCCGATATTTAGCGACAGTGCGCCGGGCGACATCTATGCCCTGTTCCTTGCGCAGCATCTCGGCAATGGTATCGTCCGACAGAATATCACTGACCGACTCGGCATCGATCAATTGCCTGATGCGATGGCGCACGGCTTCGGCCGAATGATCGCTGCCGCCATCCGAGGAGGAAATGGCGGTGGTGAAGAAATATTTCATCTCGAACAGGCCGCGCGGCGTGGACAGATATTTGTTCGAGGTAACTCGGCTGACGGTGGATTCATGCATGTCGATGGCCTCGGCCACCTGTTTGAGCGTCATCGGCTTCAAATAGGCCACACCATGGGTGAGGAAACCATCCTGCTGACGCACGATTTCGGCGGCTACCCTGGTAATGGTCTGCGCCCTCTGATCAAGACTCTTGGTCAGCCAGTTTGCATTGGCAAGGCACTCAGACAGAAAGGCCTTTTCCGTGCTGTCGCGGGTCTTTTTGGTCACCGTTGCATAATAGGTGCGATTGACCAGAACTCGGGGCAGGATGTCTGAATTCAGCTCGATCTGCCAGGAGCCGTCGGGGCCGGGACGCACGAAAACATCGGGCACGATGGCTTCGACCGGGGCCGCGTCGAAGGCCTGGCCCGGCTTGGGATCAAGCAGACGCAATTCGACCAGCATGTCGCTCAAATCCTCGCGGTCGCAGCCCACCGCTTTGAGCAAGGCGGGGACATTATGCTCGGCCAGCAGGTCAAGATTGTCGATCAGCTTCTGCATGATCGGATCAAGCCGGTCGCGCTCGCGCAATTGAATGGACAGGCATTCGGCGACATTGCGCGCAAAAATCCCAAGGGGGTCGCAGGTCTGAAGCGTGGCGAGCACGGCTTCCACATCCTCGATTTCAGCTCCAAGCAACTCGGCCACGCTCTCAAGCTCGATGGCCAGATAACCGGCCTCATTGAGACCATCGATGAGATGGCGGGCAATCAGCCGATCCGCCGGGGTGCGCAGCAACAGGTCCGATTGCGCTTCAAGATGATCGGACAGACGGGGACGGGCGGCGACATATTGATCGAGGTCGGGCGCATCGCCGCCCTCGAAGGAGCCATTGCGATCCGGGCCCGAGGTGTGGCCGATATCCTGGGGAATGGCGTCGGGAAAGACATTTTCGACCGCCGTGTCATAGCCCTCGGCGATTTCACCGGCGTCCTTGGTGCGTTCGCCCGACGCGACGGTGTCCTCATAGGCACTCATCTCGGTCTGGCGGTCGGAAATTTCGGCGGGCTCAAGGTCTTCGCCGCCACCCTCTTCGCGTTCAAGGATCGGATTGCGCAGCAATTCGTCATCAACGAAGGTGTTGAGCTCAAGATGGCTGAGCTGCAACAGCCGGATCGACTGCATCAGCTGCGGCGTCAATGTCAGGCTTTGCGACTGGCGAAATTCCAGCCTTGGCGAAAGCGCCATTGGTCTTTGTCTCTTGATGCATGCCCAGCCATATCCGGCTGCTTCCCGCGCGGACCATGACTCAGTTCGCGCAGAACAGCAAGTTTCGTGCCAAGTGCTTCGGTGTGGATTAGATGGAAAAACTCTCCCCCAGATAGACGCGCCGCGCCTCGGGGTCGGCGGAGATGGTTTCGGGCTTGCCCTGAATCATCACCTTGCCGCCATGGATAAGATAGGCCCGGTCGACCAGCCCCAGCGTTTCGCGCACGGCATGGTCGGTGATCAGCACGCCGATACCGCGCTCGGTCAATTGCCGCACCAGACCCTTGACCTCGGCGACAGCGATGGGATCAACGCCGGCAAAGGGTTCATCAAGCAACATGAAGGCCGGATTGGCGGCCAGCGCGCGGGCGATTTCAACCCGGCGGCGTTCACCGCCCGAGAGGGCGAGCGCATTGGACTGGGCCAGATGGGTGATGGAAAACTCTTCGAGCAGCGATTGCAGGCGCGCCTTGCGCTCGGCCCTGCCGCTGACCGTATTTTCCAGCACCGCCATGATATTGCCGGTGACGGTCAGGCCGCGGAAGATGGATGGCTCCTGCGGCAGATAGCCGATGCCCAATTGCCCACGCTGGAAAAGCGGCAAACGGGTTATGGCCTGCCCGTCGAGCAGGATTTTGCCGGCATCGGGTTTCACCAGGCCCATGATCATGGTGAAAACCGTGGTCTTGCCCGCGCCATTGGGGCCGAGCAGGCCCACCGCCTCGCCCCGCCGCACCGCGAGCGAGACATCACGCACCACGACACGCTTGCCGAAACTCTTGGCGAGGCCATGGGCAACCAGCCAGCCCTTTTGATCGATGCGGGAGCGGGAGGTGTCCAGACTCATTGGGAGGTGAAAACCCCGGTCACCCGGCCGCCACCGCTGCTGGTGAAGGTGGAGACACTGGTCTGCAGGTTCACGACGAGTTCGCTGGCGTCAACCGTGCCGCTGGCATTGTTGACCTTCACATTGCCGGTGAGGCGCAAAAGCTGATCGGCGGGTGTGAATATGGCGCGCTCGCCGGTGGCATCCTGATCCTTGGTCTTGAGACGCACATTGCCGCCCGAGGCCTCGAATGTGCGAATATCGCTGGTGCCGCCATCGCCATAAATGGCGACGACTTTAGGGGCCCATACGGTGACATTGGGATGAACAACCACGACATTGCCGGTAAATTCGGCCTGGCGCACCGCTTCGTTCATGACGAACAAATCAGAGGTAATTTTTACCTGGCTTTGCGCGAGAGCCAGCGATGTCAGAGTCAGGACGGCAGCAAGCGCGAGGATGGGCCGGACGAGGCGCATTATACTATTCTCCTGAACCGGCGTCCGGACTTTCTCCGGGCGTGGACGGCAAGGTGACTACGGCGCGCGAAAATGTCCAGACTTTGGCCGTGGCATCATATTCAAGCCCTTCTGATCGCACGCTTGAGCCATCGGCATAGTCGATGGCCACCTCGCCCGAGGTCTTGAGCGTCTGGCTGCCCCAGTCGAAAACAGAATCCATCAGCGTACCGACAGTGCCCGTCGTGTCTGCAATATCGGCCAGTCCCGGCACGATGGTCAGCTCGTTTGTGGTGTCCAATTGCGCAGCGGCGGCATCGACCTGCATCTGCACGCCATCGGGTCGGTCAACGACCAATTGAGCGGTGCTGAGATTGATGAGGTCGGTGCGTCCCAACTCGGCCCGGGCCTGCTCCGCCCAGACGCGGTAGGACGAGCCATCTTCAAGCACGCCCGCATATTCCGGCGCATCGACAATGACCGCATCGGGCGTCACCTCGATCCGCCCCACACCAAAGCGGCCGGTGAGGCTTCCGACATAAATCTGCACCACCAGACCCAGCAGCACGATGAGCCCCATGGCGGGAAGACCGATGCGCAGGATGGAAACGAGCCGATTGCGTCGTTCCAGCCGCTGATGAATGCGCAGATCGCCTGTCGTTCCCGCCATGCGGCGACCCACCTCAGCTATGCGCGAAGATGTCGTTTTCTTCCCAGCCCAGAAGATCGAGCGCGCAGCGCGTCTTGAGGAAGTCAAAGCAGGACTGGGCCAGCTCGGTACGGCCTTCGCGGGCCAGCATGCGATCGAGATGCCGCTTCAGGTCATGCAGGTAAAGCACATCGGAGGCGGCATATTCGAGCTGAGCGTCGGAAAGCTTCTCCCCGCCCCAGTCGGAGCTTTGCTGCTGCTTGGACAGATCAACATTGAGCAATTCCCGAACCAGCTCCTTGAGCCCGTGGCGATCCGTATAGGTGCGGACCAGCTTAGAGGCGATCTTGGTGCAATAGACCGGGCCGGTGACCACGCCGAAGCGGTTCTGCAACACGGCTACGTCAAAGCGGGCATAGTGGAAGATCTTGGTGACATCTGGATCGGAGAGGAGCTTGACCAGATTGGGCGCTTCGGTGGCGTCCTGGGGAATCTGCACCACATCGGCGCTGCCATCGCCGGGCGAAAGCTGCACCACACAGAGCCGGTCCCGATGCGGGTTGAGACCCATGGTCTCGGTATCGATGGCAACGGAACGGCCATAATTGGAAAGATTGGGCAGATCGCCGCGATGCACTCGAATGGCCATAGGGAAAGTCCAGCGTTTCTATTGGCCCCTTCCTTGGCACAGAGCTTGACCCAAGAAAAGGCACCCACTTAATGGTTTGGATATAAAGCTTTCTTTATATTTCCATTGCCTTGGCAGGTCGAAACTGCGAAAAGGCAAGCTGAAAGTGTGGGGAATGTGTTCCTACACGCGCACTCCCGCGTGCGCCCTCGCCACTTGCAAAGAGGTTTAACGTGGCCCGTTCGTCTTATCTGTTTACCTCGGAATCCGTTTCCGAGGGCCATCCCGACAAAGTCTGTGACCGGATTTCCGACGAGATCGTCGATCTGGTGTTCAAGGAAGCCAGGAAGGCGGGCATGGACCCCGCGCAGGTGCGTATTGCCTGCGAAACGCTGGCCACCACCAATCGCGTCATCATTGCCGGTGAAGTGCGTGTTCCGGATTCGCTTTTAAGGAAGGACAGGGACGGCAAGGTTCTGCTGGATGCGTCCGGCGCGCCGGTCGTCAATCCGTCCAAATTCAAGTCCGCCGCGCGCAAGGCCATTCGCGCCATCGGCTATGAGCAGCCGGGCTTCCATTGGAAGACGGCACGGATCGACGTGCTGCTGCACGGTCAGTCAGCCGATATCGCACAGGGCGTCGATGAAGCCGGAAACAAGGATGTCGGCGCGGGCGATCAGGGCATCATGTTTGGCTATGCCAGCCGGGAAACCCCCGAACTGCTGCCTGCCCCGATCTATTACGCACACAAGATTCTGGAGACCCTGACCGAAGCCCGCAAGTCCGGCACCGGCCCGGCCGCCGTGCTGGGGCCCGATGCGAAGAGCCAGGTGACGGTGAAATACGAAAACGGCAAGCCCGTTAGCGTTACCCAGATCGTGCTTTCAACCCAGCATCTGGATGAAAAGCTCAGCTCTGCCGATGTTCGCAAAATCGTCGAACCCTATATCCGTCAGGCCCTGCCCGAAGGCTGGGTCAGCGATGACACGGTCTGGCATGTCAATCCAACCGGCAAATTCGTCGTTGGCGGACCCGATGGCGATGCCGGCCTGACCGGCCGCAAGATCATTGTCGACACCTATGGTGGCGCAGCGCCGCATGGCGGCGGCGCGTTCTCTGGCAAGGATCCCACCAAGGTTGACCGCTCGGCGGCTTATGCGGCGCGCTATCTCGCCAAGAACGTGGTTGCCGCCGGACTTGCCGATCGCGCCACGATCCAGCTCTCCTATGCCATTGGCGTCGCCAAACCGCTCTCGATCTATGTCGACCTGCACGGCACCGGCAAGGTGGATGAAGCGAAGCTGGAAACGGCCCTGAGTGCCGTGATGGACCTGACGCCACGTGGCATCCGCACCCATCTCGACCTCAACAAGCCTATCTATGCCAAGACCTCCGCTTATGGCCATTTCGGCCGCAAGGCGGGCCGCGACGGCAGCTTCTCGTGGGAGAAGATCGATCTGGTCAAGGCGTTGAAAGAGGCGGTACGGTAGGCAGCGCGGCCCGGATGTACTATTGGGGCGTCAATTCGCCCTTCCATGATAGTCATCCTCGGGCTTGACCCGGGGGTGACGAGCGGTGGGTGGAAGCACGACATGGCCCCTCCAGAGCACAATATCCAATGACCGACCACGAACTTCCCAAAACCCTGGCGGGTGAGCCGCGTGCCTTTTTCGGGCGGCGTTCGGGCAAGAAACTGCATGATGGGCAGAAGGCGCAAGTTGCCGAAGTGCTGCCGCGCTTTGAAGTGCAACTCGACGGCGCGCTCGATCCCAGGAGACTGTTTCCCGAATCCAGACGGATCACCATCGAGATCGGTTATGGCGGGGGCGAGCATCTGGCACGCAAGGCAGCGGAAGAGCCCGAAACCGGCTTTATCGGCTGCGAAGTGTTTACCGGCGGCATTGGCAAGATGGTGCAGGCCATCGATGCGCGCGGGCTCACCAATGTCCGGCTGTTCACCGATGATGCGCTCAAGCTGCTGATGGCCCTGCCGGATGCCTCGGTCGATGCAGTCTATCTGCTTTATCCCGATCCCTGGCCCAAGACGCGCCATCACAAGCGCCGTTTTGTCTCGCCGGTAACGCTCAAGGAACTGGCCCGGGTGATCAAGCCCGGCGGCACTTTCTTCTTTGCCAGCGACATCGAGGATTATGCCGACTGGACGCTGGCCCATATCATGCGCGCGCCCGAATTTGCCTTCGAGCCCGGGGCTCCCGGCAGCTGGCATCAGCCCTATCCCGGCTGGCTGCCGACACGCTACGAGCAGAAGGCACGGCGCGAAGGGCGGATGATCAGCTTTTATTTCAGCTTCACCCGGCGCTGAGCGCGCCCTTGCCTTTCCCCCGTTCCGGGGCTATATGAGGACAACATCGTTGCTCTCATTCGAGAGTGGGTGCCCTCGGCGGCCCCCGCTCTTTTTGTTATCCGGACCCCCATGGCATTTGATCTCGCTGAAAAGCGCTATATCAAGGAAACAGGCCTCGAAGCCCGCATCGCCCGCATTGTCGAGCCGGTGGCCGTCGATCTGGGCTATTCCCTGGTACGCATCAAAATCACGCCGGAAAACGGCTGCACGCTCCAGATCATGGCCGAGGACAAGAACGGCCGCTTCAACATCAATGATTGTGAAGCGCTGTCCAAGGATCTGTCGCCGGTTCTGGACGTAGAAGATCCGATCGACCGCGAATATCATCTGGAAGTGTCGTCCCCCGGTATTGACCGGCCGCTGGTGCGCAAGCGTGATTTCGAGCGCTTTGCCGGTCACGAAGCCAAGGTCGAACTGCATGACATGATCAATGGCCGCAAGCGTTTCCGGGGCGATATCGGCCCCGTCGATGACGAGGGCGTCACCATTGTCCTGCCCGATGCCCCAGGCGGCACCGACCCTAATCACAAGCTCAGCTTTGCTACCATTGCCGATGCGAAGCTGGTGATGACCGACAGGCTCATGGATATGGCTCGCGCCGAGCAGGAGCTGCACCCGATCGACGACGACGAGACCGAAACGGTCGAATATGCCGACGCCGACAATGAAGATGATCTCTCTGAGGAGAAGAACTAATGGCCGTTAGTGCGAACCGCCTTGAGCTGTTGCAGATCGCCGACGCTGTCGCGCGCGAAAAGTCGATCGACCGCATGGTCGTGATCGAAGCGATGCAGGATGCCATGGAAAAGGCCGCCAAGGGCCGCTATGGCGCGGAGACCGAAATCAAGGTCGAGATCAATCCGCGCTCGGGCGAAACCCGCATGTGGCGCCTGCTCGAAATCGTCGAAGAGGTCGAAGAGCCCTCCCGCCAGGTCAATCTGAAGCTGGCCCAGGTCAAGAACCCGACCGCCAAGGTCGGCGATTTCCTGACCGAGCCGCTGCCGCCGATGGAATTCGGTCGCATTGCCGCCCAGTCGGCCAAGCAGGTGATCGTCCAGAAGGTGCGCGACGCTGAACGCGACCGCATGTTCGAAGAATTCACCGGCCGGGTTGGCGAGATCATCAATGGCTCGGTCAAGCGCGTCGAATATGGCAATGTCATTGTCGACCTCGGTCGCGGTGAAGCCATTATCCGCCGCGACGAGCTGATCCCGCGCGAAATGTTCCGCTATGGCGACCGTGTGCGCGCCTATATCTATGACGTGCGCCGCGAGCAGCGCGGTCCGCAGATTTTCCTTTCCCGCACCCATCCCCAGTTCATGGCCAAGCTGTTCATGCAGGAAGTGCCGGAAATCTACGATGGTGTCATCACCATCCGCTCGATTGCCCGCGACCCAGGCAGCCGCGCCAAAATCGCCGTGACCTCCAATGACAGCTCGATCGATCCGGTCGGCGCCTGCGTTGGTATGCGCGGCTCCCGCGTGCAGGCCGTTGTCGCCGAATTGCAGGGCGAAAAGATCGACATCATCCCCTGGACCGACAATATCGCGGACCTCGTAGTGTCGGCGCTCCAGCCAGCCGATGTTGCCAAGGTGGTGCTTGACGAGCAGGCTGAGCGCATCGAAACCGTAGTGCCCGATGAACAGCTGTCGCTGGCCATCGGTCGTCGCGGCCAGAATGTACGCCTCGCATCGCAGCTTATCGGCTGGGATATCGACATTCTGACCGAGCAGGAAGAAAGCGAACGTCGCCAGAAGGAATTCACCGAGCGTTCGACCCTGTTCATGGAAGCGCTGGACGTCGACGAGATGGTCGCCCAGCTGCTGGCTTCGGAAGGCTTCTCCTCGGTCGAGGAACTGGCCTATATCGAGCCGGGCGAAATTGCCTCCATCGATGGTTTCGATGAAGAAACCGCCAGCGAAATCCAGAACCGCGCCGCTGAATATCTGGCCGAAATCGACCGGAAGTTCGATGAAGAGCGCATTGTGCTCGGCGTTTCCGACGAGCTCTATGAAATCGAAGGCCTCAACGCTGCCATGCTGGTGGCTCTGGGCAAGGAAGACATCAAGTCCGTCGAGGATTTTGCCGGCTGCGCTGCCGACGACCTCGTTGGCTGGACCGAACGCAAGGATGGTGAGACCAAGCGCTTTGAAGGCACCTTCAAGGACTTCCCCGTATCCCGCGAGGAAGCCGAGGACATGATCATGGTGGCCCGCATCAAGGCCGGCTGGATTTCGCAGGAAGACCTGCCCACCGCCGATGAAGGCGAAGAAGGCTATGCCGAGGAGGAGGCGGTCTAAGGACCGCCTTCCTTTGGGAGCACCCGGACTTGGCCCGGCGCGCGGACATGACTAGAACCTGTGCCTTGACCCGGACGGAGCAACCGGTCGAGGCATTGGTGCGTTTTGTGGTCGGCCCGGACAATGTTCTGGTGCCCGATGTCGAAGCGCGCGCCGAAGGGCGTGGCGTGTGGATTACACTGAGCCGCGACGCCGTTGCCGAAGCGGTCAAGAAAAAAGCCTTCGCCCGCTCGCTCAAGGCACAGGTTCAGGTGGCCGACGATCTGGCCGACCTGACGGAATTGCGGCTGAAACAGCGCCTGCTCTCTGCTTTGGGCATGGCGCGCAAGGCCGGGCAGTTCACCTCAGGCGCCATGAAGGTGAAGTCGACGCTCGAAAGCGGCGCGGCCATCGCGCTCTTTACCGCGATTGATGGCGCCGAAGACGGACGCAACAAGATGCGGGGCACGCTAAGGGCCCTCAACTATGCGCGGCAGGAGGCCGGTTTGACCGGACCGGACGTGCCGCATTTCGAATTACTCCAAAGTGCTGAAATGGATTTGGCACTTGGACTGGAAAATGTGATACATGCTGCCCTCATGACAGGGGCTGCAGCCCAATCGGCGGTAGAAAAGGCCAGAAGACTGGCCCGATACACCGCCCAACCGATGGAAGAGTACACCGACCGCAATGCGGCGTCCGGTGTGCTTTTGTCCGCGGATCAGGACGAAAGACGATAGGAAGCATGGCTGATAACGACGACAAGCGCACCGACGATTCCGGCGCCAAGAAGACGCTGACCCTCAAGGGCGGCGCTGGCCTGGGCAACCGCCCCGGCGGGCCGGCGCGCGGCCCGTCTCGCTCTACGGTGGTCGTGGAGAAGCGCACCCGCATCGTGCCCAAGCCCAATGCGGGCCCGGCTGGTGGTGGTGGTAGCGGTTCTGGCCGTCCGCCACAGGGCGGTCGTCCGCAGGGACGCCCCATGCAGCAGCAGAACCGCGCGCCTTTGGGCCTGAGCGCAGCTGAGGCCGAGGCCCGCCGTCAGGCGCTGGCTCTCGCCGGTGCCCGTCAGGCCGAGGACAGCCAGCGTTTCGCCGCCGAAGAAGCCCGCCGGGTCGAGGACGATAATCGTCGTCGTCAGGTGCGCGAAGAAGCTGCCCGTCAGGAAGAAGAACGCCGTCAGGCCGACGAGGCCCGCCGCGTTGAGCAAAGCACCGTGCCCGAGGCACCGCAGGCCGAGCCCGAACAGGAACGGCCCGAAGCGGTGCCGGCCAGCCAGCGCAATGCCGGTCCGTCCAGCGTGCGCACCGTTGCCGGTCGCCCGGGCCAGCCGCCGCGCCCGCAGCGCAGCAATGAGCGCCCCACGGGCCGTCCCACGGATGGTGAACGCCCCAGCTCTGGCGCACGGCCAGCCAATACCCGCCCCGCAGGAACGACAGGCACCCGTCCTGCTGGTTCTGCCGGACGTCCGACCGGCGATCGTCGCCCGACCGGCGCAGGCATGGCCCCGATTGGCAATATGCCACCCGCTCCGCCCAGTGAAGCCGATGGCCGCCGCACCCGTACCGGCGCGCCGCAGGTTCGCCCGACGACCGAAGCCGAGATGGAAAATGCCCGTCGCGCTTCCCGTGCCCAGCCCGAACGTCCGACCCGTCGTGGTCCGAACGATGGTGCTTCACGCGGTCGCCTGACCGTTTCCAGCGCCACGACCGAGAACGACCGCGACAAAGGCCCGTCCCTCGCAGCCATGCGCCGTCGCCGCGACAAGAAGATGGGCCGCAACCAGCAGGATGCGCCCAAGCTCAGCCGCGAAGTGATCATCCCCGAAGTGATCACCGTTGCCGAACTGGCCAATCGTATGGCCGAACGTTCAGTGACCGTGATCAAGATGCTCATGCAGCAGGGTCAGATGGCCACGATTAACGATGTGCTCGATGCCGATACGGCCGAACTCATCGCCACCGAACTGGGCCACACGGTCAAGCGCGTGTCGGAAGCCGACGTTGAAGAAGGCCTCTATGACATTCCAGCTGACGACAAGGCTGAGGATCTGACCGACCGTGCGCCGGTCGTGACCATTATGGGTCACGTCGACCACGGCAAGACCAGCCTGCTCGACGCGATCCGCAATGCCAATGTGGTCTCCGGCGAAGCCGGTGGCATCACCCAGCATATCGGCGCCTATCAGGTCGAAAAGAACGGCGCCAAGATCACCTTCCTCGACACGCCGGGCCACGAAGCGTTTACCGCGATGCGTGCCCGTGGTGCTCAGGCAACCGACATCGCCATTCTCGTGGTGGCGTCGGACGACAGCGTGATGCCGCAGACGATCGAATCCATCAAGCATGCAAAGGCTGCTGGTGTTCCGATCATCGTGGCCATCACCAAGATGGACAAGCCTTCGGCTGATCCGCAGAAGGTGCGCACCGAACTGCTGCAGCACGAAGTGTTCGTGGAAACCATGGGCGGCGACGTGCTGGACGTGGAAGTTTCCGCCAAGACCGGCGAAGGCCTCGACAAACTGCTCGAAACCATCCTGCTGCAAGCCGAAGTGCTCGAACTCAAGGTCGCCCGCGATGGGCGCGCCGAGGGTCTCGTCATCGAAGCCAAGCTCGATCGTGGCCGTGGCGCGGTGGCAACTGTGCTGGTGCAGCGTGGCACGCTCAAGATCGGTGACATCGTCGTCGCCGGCACCGAGTTTGCTCGCGTTCGTGCGCTGATCAACGACAAGGGCGAGCAGGTCAAGGAAGCCGGCCCGTCCGTGCCGGTCGAAGTGCTGGGCTTCAATGGCGTGCCGAGTGCGGGTGACCGTTTCTCGGTGGTCGAGACCGATGCCCGCGCCCGCGAAGTGACCGAATATCGTCAGCGCGCCATCCGCGAGAAGACGGCTGGCGGCGGCGCCACCAGCCTTGAGCAGATGATGAACCAGCTCAAGATCGCTGGAATCTCCAAGTTCCCGCTGATCATCAAGGGCGACGTGCAGGGTTCTGTGGAAGCCATTGTGGCCTCGCTCAACAAGCTCTCGACCGACGAAGTTTCGGCTCAGATCCTGTTCTCGGGCGTTGGCGGTATCACCGAATCAGACGTGACACTGGCCTCCGCATCGAGCGCCATCGTCATCGGCTTCAACGTCCGCGCCAATAAGCAGGCTCAGGATCTGGCTACCCGCGACGCCATCGAAATCCGCTATTACAACATTATCTACGACCTTGTGGATGACGTGAAGAGCGCGATGAGCGGCCTGCTCAAGCCCGAACGCCGCGAAACCTTCATTGGCTACGCCAATATCAAGGAAGTGTTCCAGATCACCAAGGTCGGCAAGGTCGCTGGTTGTCAGGTTACCGAAGGCATCGTGGAACGCGGCGCCGGTGTGCGCCTGCTGCGCGACAACGTGGTTATCCACGAAGGCAAGCTCAAGACGCTCAAACGCTTCAAGGACGAAGTCAAGGAAGTGGCCATGGGTCAAGAATGCGGCATGGCCTTCGAAAATTACGAAGACATCCGCGCAGGCGACGTCATCGAATGCTTCCGCGTCGAGACCGTGCAGCGCTCTCTGTAAAAGAGACGCAAATCATCCTGGAGAAGGGCGTGGCACAGGCCGCGCCCTTTTCATTTGGCCGCGTCGTAGCGCGTTCGGGCCGCAGTCACCCGCTGATTGTTGTCGAGCGCCCAGCGCGCCAGCACATCGAGCGGCTCCATGACTTCGCGGCCCAGATCGGTCAGCGCGTAATCGACACGCGGCGGGATAGAAGGCGTCACCTTGCGATCCACAAAGCCGTCGCGTTCGAGATTGCGCAAGGTCGTGGTCAGCATCTTCTTGGACACCGTGCCAATCTCCCGCTCCAGTTCCGAATAGCGCCAGCTTCGCTCGCGCAGCAGCGCAATGATCAGCACAGACCATTTGTCGCCCACATGGCCAAGAATATCGCCCACCAAGCGGCAGGTTTCGCGGGGGATTTCAACGTTCCCTAGTCTCATCAAAGTGCCGCCTTATCAGCTTCAACGGTCTAAACTATATCCCTGGTCTCTTATGGAGACCATAGATGAAGCAATATTCGGATAGTCTTGTTCTGGTCACAGGTGGCAATGGCTTTCTGGCCCGCCACACCATTCTGCGCCTGCTGCAACGCAACATAGCGGTTCGCGCCAGTGTGCGCTCCGAAGACAAGGGAAGCCAGCTCCGCACCGTGCTGACCGAAGCCGGCGTAAAAACAGACAATCTTCAGACAATTGTCGCGGATCTGCTTGCCCCACAAAGCTGGCCGCCAGCAATGGAAGGGATCAGTCATGTGATGCATCTGGCCGCCGCCATGCAGGGTAAAACCGTTCGGGCCTCAGCACTTGAGGGGACGCGCAATATACTGGAGGCAAGCGCGGGAGCCGGGGTGGAGCGCGTGGCCGTGACCTCGACCGGCCTTGCGGCCCTGAAGCCAAAATTACCCGCAGGACCAGTGGACCAGCGTTCTGAAGCCGACTGGACCGACAGTGAGCAGCCGGGGCTCGATGACTATACAGCCGCCAAGACACGTGCTGAACGCGACGCCTGGCGACAGGCCGAGATGCTCGGTCTCTCCCTGACGACAATTCTGCCCGGCGTCATCATGGGGCCGGTTCTGGGGCGGGCGCGCAGCCTGTGGCAGGGATTGATCGGGGATATGCTGGACGGCAAGCTCCCCGCGCTGCCGCCCATGAAGCTGCAAGTGGTCGATGTGCGCGATGTAGCCGATCTGCATATTGCCGCGCTCTTTGCGCCCGAGGCGCATGGGCAACGCTATATTGCAGCGGGAGAAACATTCTCTCTCGGTGAGATCGCCGCACTCATAAAGCATGATCTCGGCGCGGCGGCGAGCAAGGTCAGCACACGTGAAATGCCCGCCATTCTGTTTCGCCTGGCGGCTCTGGTCAGTGTCCAGGCGCGTTCGGCCCTGCCCCTGCTCGGCGCATCGCCGCATCTCGACGCCAGCAAGGCCCGACGGGAGCTGGGCTGGACGCCGCGCCAGTCGCGGACAAGTCTCATCGACACCGCCAGAAGCCTGCTGACGCCGGAACAGTAAAAAGGCCCGCTCCTTTCGGAACGGACCTTTTTGATGCTGGAGGCGGGTGACTACGGCAAAAAACCGACGCCGCCAGCAATTCCTAACCAGCGATCAGTTGATCACTGTCACGCGCGCGCCAACGGGGACGCGGGCATAAAGATCGATGATGTCCTGGTTCATCAGGCGGATACAGCCCGAAGAGACATTGGTGCCGATCGTGTAGGGTTCAGTGGTGCCGTGGATGCGGAACAGCGTGTCGCGGCCACCCTTATAGAGGTAGAGGGCGCGCGGGCCGAGCGGATTGTCGGAGCCCGGCGGCATGCCGCCCGCATAGGGGCCATAGCGATCCGGCTCACGCTTGATCATCGACTGCGTCGGCGTCCAGCGGGGCCACTGCGCCTTGCGGCCAATGGTGGCGTCACCACGGAAAACCAGTGCCTCGTCCTTGCCCACACCGATGCCGTAACGCAGGGCGCGGTTGTTCTCCATCACGAGATAGAGATAGTGCGCAGGGGTATCGACCACGATCGTGCCGGGGCGCTCGGAGGTGTAATATTCCACTTCCTGGCGCCACCATTTCGGATCAACGCGGCGCAGGTCCATGGCCGCGACCATATGGGGTTCGCCAGCCACCGCGCCGTACATGCGCAGGTAATAGGGATCGATGACAGGTTCCTGCACGACAGGTTGCCGCGTGGTGGAACAGGCAGACAGTGCAGTGGCTGAAATGCCAAGCAGGAACAAGCGGCGGGAAATCAATACAGAACCTCTGGGCAGGCAACAGGGAGCGGAATGACGCTTCAGCAGAACGCGCCTGCTTCGTGCATACGCATGGCATCCTTAACGTGGCACGAATGCGGCGGTTCCTCGCCACAATTTGATCTCATTGTGATCTGTTGCAAATTCTCAACACATCTCACACGGACGTGAAAAAGGCCGGGCGTTTCCACCCGGCCTTTCTGCTTTTCTTGAGAGGCAACGCGCCTTTATTCGGCAGCGTCGTCCTTGACGATTTCCTTGCCGGTGGCCTGATCGACGACCTTCATGGAGAGGCGGACCTTGCCGCGCTCGTCAAAGCCGAGGAGCTTGACCCAGACCTTATCGCCTTCCTTGACCACGTCGGTGGTCTTGGCAACGCGCTGGTCGGCCAGCTGGGAAATGTGCACCAGGCCGTCCTTGGCGCCGAAGAAGTTCACGAACGCGCCGAAATCGGCGGTCTTGACCACGGTGCCCTGATAGATGGCGCCGACTTCGGCTTCGTCGGTGATCGACTTGATCCACTTGATGGCGGCGTCGATCTGGCTACCGTCCGAGGATGAAACCTTCACGGTGCCGTCGTCTTCGATATTGATCTTGGCGCCAGTCTTTTCCACGATTTCGCGGATGACCTTGCCACCGGTGCCGATTACTTCACGGATCTTGTCGGTCGGGATCTTGAGGGTCTCGATGCGGGGGGCGAACTCGCCCACTTCGCCACGCGAGGCCGACAGCGCCTTGGCCATTTCACCCAGAATGTGGATACGGCCGTCCTTGGCCTGAGCCAGGGCGATCTTCATGATCTCTTCGGTGATACCGGCGATCTTGATGTCCATCTGCAGGCTGGTGACGCCTTCTTCGGTGCCAGCCACCTTGAAGTCCATGTCGCCCAGATGATCTTCGTCGCCGAGAATATCGGAGAGAACGGCGAACTTTTCGCCTTCCAGGATCAGGCCCATGGCGATACCGGCCACCGGGCGCTTCATCGGCACACCGGCATCCATCAGCGCCAGCGAGGTGCCGCAGACGGTCGCCATCGAGGATGAGCCATTGGATTCGGTGATCTCGGAGACGATCCGGATCGTGTAGGGGAACTCTTCCACCGACGGACGGATCGGGTTGATGGCGCGCCATGCGAGCTTACCATGACCGATTTCGCGGCGACCGGGCGAACCCATGCGGCCAGCTTCACCCACCGAATAGGGAGGGAAGTTGTAATGCAGCAGGAAGTTTTCCTTGCGGGTGCCTTCGAGGCTGTCGATGAATTGCTCGTCTTCGCCGGTGCCGAGCGTCGCAACGACCAGCGCCTGGGTTTCGCCGCGGGTGAAGATGGCCGAGCCGTGGGTGCGCGGCAGAACGCCGACTTCCGAGGTGATCGGACGCACGGTCTTGAGGTCACGGCCGTCGATACGGCTGCCGGTGTCCAGAATGTTCCAGCGCACGATCTTGGCCTGGAGATTGTGGACCACTTCGCCAAGGGCTTCCTTGGAGACTTCGCCGGCTTCGATCTTGGCGGCAAAAGCCTCCTTGACCTTGGCATTGGCGGCGTCGACAGCAGCGTAGCGGGCGGCCTTTTCGGTGTTCTGATAGGCAGCGCGCAGATCGGCTTCAGCAATGGCCAGAACTTCGGTTTCAAGCGCCGAGAAATCCGGAGCAGTGAAATCGCGTGGTTCCTTGGCGGCCATTTCGGCCAGCTGGATGATCGCTTCAATCGCCTGTGCAGAGGCCTTGTGGCCGAACATCACGGCGCCGAGCATGACTTCCTCGGAGAGCTCCTGGGCTTCCGATTCCACCATCAGCACGGCATCCTGAGTGCCGGCCATAACGAGATCGAGCTTGCTGTCGGAGCGACGGTCAACCGGCAGGTTCAGCACATATTCGCCATCGACATAACCGACGCGGGCAGCGCCGATCGGGCCCATGAAGGGCACGCCGGAAATGGTCAGCGCCGCGGACGCCGCGACCATGGCCAGCACGTCCGGATTGTTTTCCATGTCATGCTGGAGAACGGTGATGACCACCTGGGTCTCGTTCTTGTAGCCATCGGGGAAGAGTGGGCGGATCGGGCGGTCGATGAGGCGCGAAACCAGAGTTTCGTTCTCGGAAGGACGGCCTTCGCGCTTGAAATAGCCGCCCGGTATCTTGCCGGCAGCGAAGTATTTTTCCTGATAATTGACGGTCAGGGGGAAGAAATCCTGACCCGGCTTTGCCGACTTCGCCGAAACGACGGTGGCGAGGAGCACGGTTTCGCCCAGAGTGGCGAGCACGGCGCCGTCGGCCTGACGGGCAATCTTGCCGGTTTCGAGCGTCAGGGGCTGGCCGCCCCAGTTGAGCTCGACCTTGTGGTGATCAAACTTGATCGACATGAATTGTCTTTCCTTTCTGCCGGGAGAGCGGGAACGCGGGGCTAGGCATGGACCCACGAACTCAACCGGTGTGTCCGCACCGGGGCCGCACCCTATGTGCGCGCCGGCTCAAAATCAGACACGGGTTTCATCTGGCAGAGACAGAACATGGACAAGACAATAAGCGGCTCCGCTGCGGAAGACGCCGATAATCCTGCCATGTCCCGGCAATACCGGCCTAGAAATGCGAAGCGGCGTACACTTCGCCCTGCCCTGTTGGATCCAGGCGCTTTTCGCGCCTAGAAAGGGCAACCGGCGCGGAAGGCATCTCCCGCGCCGGAAACTTTTGCGCTTAGCGGCGCAGGCCGAGCTTTTCGATCAGCGTCTTGTAGCGGGCATCGTCCACCTTCTTGAGGTAGTCGAGCAGGCTACGACGGGTCGAAACCAGCTTCAGCAGACCACGACGGGAATGGTTATCCTTGTTGTGGCCCTTGAAGTGTTCGGTGAGGTTGGCAATGCGCTCGGAGAGGATGGCAACCTGGACTTCCGGCGAGCCGGTATCGTTGGCCTTGGTTGCGTATTCCTGGATGAGGGCGCTCTTGCGCTCTGCAGTAATCGACATCGGGTGATCCTTTCACAAAAGAGGATTGTGGCCGCCCCAGCCGGGATGTCGTCCAGGTGGGGCCGTATGAGGCAGGCGTATCGGGCAGAACCCAAGCCACCGGCTGGCGCTGCTATAGTGGAAAGTGGCCGTAAATGCCAGAACTATTGGTCTTCGTCAGGCCGGGCAGCGGCAAAGGCCGGGTCAAGCGATGCAAGAGGGATTTCGAAGACCCATTCCACCCCATCTTCGTGGGCAATGCGGTTTACCTGCGCACCCAATGCGCCACCGACCATGGTCCGCAGGACGATCGTGCCAAAACCGGAGCGGTCGCTGTCCACCAGTTTCGCTCCAAGCCGTTCCCGCCAGCGCATCAGCAATTGATCATGTTGAATGGCCCAGATCAGCTCAAAACGTCCCTCGGGAGATGCAAAGGCCCCATAGCGCATCGCATTGGTCGCCAGTTCATGGAGCGCCATGCCCAAAATCTGCGCGCCTTGCGGATTGATCCGCAATTGCGGCCCTTCGATCCTGTCCCGATCATCGCTCGGGCGGAAAGGCGCGAGTTGATCGGCGATCAATGTGCTGAGCTCCACCCCCACCCGGCCATTGGCCAGCAGCAGGTCGGTCGAGCGCGCCAGGCCCATGATGCGGTGTTCCAGCGCCTGTACATAGGAGGGAAGATCGGTGGCGCCGCGCGCGGTCTGCTTGGCCATGGCCGCGATCACCGCCATCTGATTTTTGGAGCGGTGCGCCAATTCCCGCATCAGGAAGCGAATATCCCGCTCGGTCATCTGGCGCTGTTCGGACGCTTTTGCCAAGGCCTCCGAAACCTCGGCGATCTCAAGCACTGGATAGGAGCGCGGATAGACCGCTTCGCCGCGCCCCAGACGGGCAGCATCCTGCCGCAGCCCCTTGACTGAAAGACCAATTTGCTGCGCGATCAGGAAAGAAACGGCCAGAGCGGCCAGTGCGATCACCAGCCCCCAGGCCGCCAGTTGCAGCAGCGAATCCTGCAGGGGTCGCTGGACCTGCGCCGCCGAGGCCCAGGCGATAACCCGCCACCCGGTGAGGCCGGACAGCCATTCAGCAGTTACCACATCTTCGCCGTCAAACTCCTCGGCGATCCAATCGGCGCCATTGCTTTTCTCGTTGCGGCGCAGCGGCAGGGTCGCGCCAAAATCAAACCCGGCATCGGCAGTAGCAGCGATCACGAGATTCTCAGTGTCAATCAGGGCAGCGTGCCAACCCGAAGGCAGTTGGCGCGATTGCAGCGCCGGCACCAGATTGCGGGCGTCCTGCGTCAAGGCCAGAAGCCGCGCCGGGCTGTCATCGGGCAAGGGCAACCACACATTGAACACATAATTCTGGGCGGTTTGGCCAAAAAACAGACCGGAAATGGTCACCACATTGCGTTGCAATGACCGGGCTGCCGTTTCGGGATCCGATGTCGCCCCCAGCGCGGTGCCGAAAGGCACGCGGGTATTGAGCAATTGCTGATTATTATCGTCGACAGCCAATAGATAGGCGCCCGTGCCTGCCAGTGCCTGTACCGACCTGTCATTGAATTCCGCCAGATTCCCCGTGCGGAGAAAGCCCGATGTCGAAAGCACCCGGAGCGTCGTCGCCATGCCTGCAATCTCGCGGTCCACCGAATGGCCCATGGCCTGTACCGTGGCATTGGTCAGCGCCTGCAGGACTTCCTGCTGGGCATCATTGGTACGGTTGAGCAGCACAAGAGAAACCGCGAAAGCCGGGACAAGGATCACCAGCACCAGAGCGAAAAGATAAAACGCAACAGGTCGTGCGCGAACCGGCCCGGACTTGCCAACAATACTTCGGACGCTATCGTCCGCCATACCACATTCCCTTCACTCCGGCCTTCCGGCCAATCGGAACTTGGCGCTGGCGTCACGTAGAAACAAATTCTGGTCCACGGCTTTGCCGATGTCACCCCATTTTTTTGGACAATTGGCCATAGAAGCCCGGTTCAACAGCAGGTGATCACACGTTGCGGCGATAGCCCATGCTCCTCCTGCCCAATGCCTGATCATGCCAATGTCCTTCCGGTGTTCTACAACACACAAGAAGGAGCGTGGTTGCAGGCCATGGCATCACCGCTTCGCGTCTGGTAAAGAGCCGCTTATGACCGAGATGGAATTCACGCCCCAAACCGCGCCCAAGCGCGTCTTCATCAAGACCTATGGCTGTCAGATGAATGTCTATGATAGCGACCGCATGGCCGATGCGCTGGCGCCGCACGGCTATGTGCCGACGCAGGACGCAGCAGACGCCGATCTGGTCCTGCTCAATACCTGCCACATCCGCGAAAAGGCCTCGGAGAAAGTATTTTCCGAGCTGGGTCGCCTCAAGGAATTGCAGGGCGAGCGCCGCGCCATGGGCGCCGATATGATGATCGGTGTCGCTGGTTGTGTGGCGCAGGCCGAAGGCGAAGAAATTGCGCGCCGTGCGCCCATGGTCGATCTGGTTTTCGGCCCGCAGGCCTATCACCGCCTGCCCGCCATGCTGGAAAAGGCCCAGGGCCAACGCCACATGCATCCCAGCCTCAAAAAGGCTGTCATCGACACCGACTTCCCCGACGAAGACAAGTTTGCCCATCTCCCGGCGGCGAAAAAGGAAGTCACCGTCAAGCGCGGCCTGACCGCGTTCCTGACCGTGCAAGAAGGATGTGATAAATTCTGTTCATTCTGCGTGGTGCCCTATACGCGCGGCGCAGAAGTCAGCCGCCCGGTGCAGCAGGTGCTCGACGAAGCATGCCGCCTTGCCGATGCAGGCGTCAAGGAAATCACCCTGCTGGGCCAGAACGTCAACGCCTATCACGGGTTGGATGCGGCGGGACGCGATGTTGGGCTCGGCAAACTTGCCTATCTTCTGGCTGAAATCCCCGGCCTGGAACGCCTGCGCTACACGACCAGCCATCCGCGCGACATGGATGACGCCCTGATCGCCGCCCATCGTGATCTCGACCTGCTCATGCCCTATTTGCACCTGCCGGTGCAGTCCGGTTCAGACCGGATTTTGAAGGCCATGAACCGCAAGCATACCAGCGCCGACTATCTGGCGTTGATCGAGAAAATCAAATTGGCGCGTCCGGACATGGCGTTGTCGGGCGATTTCATCGTCGGCTTTCCTGGAGAAACCGATGCCGATTTCGAGGATACGCTGACGATCATCCGGGAAACCGGCTATGCCTCCGCCTATTCCTTCAAATACTCCACCCGTCCCGGCACGCCCGGTGCCAACCTGGGCGATCAGATCGCCGAAGAGATCAAGACCGAACGCCTTTATCGACTACAGGAACTGGTCAACCAGCAGACCACCGATTTCCATGCCTCCTGTGTCGGCAAGACCTTGCCGGTGCTGATCGAGCGCATTGGCCGCATGCCGGGCCAGGTCGGTGGCCGCTCACCCTATCTGCAGGCTGTGCACCTTGAAGGCAGCACCGATCTGATCGGTGCCATCCATCAGGTCGAGATTGTTGGAACGAGCACAAATTCGCTGGTCGGCAGGCTGAAGCAGGCGGTGGCGGCTTAATCAAGCGCAAGCGACGCAACTTGATGCTTCCTGCATCGGAAGTTGCGCCGGGTGCTGTCACTGCTCGAAAAGATTGCCGGTTCCGCTATCGAGGAAAGTTTCGATGCGCTGACGCCAGCCCGAAATGTCGATGTTTTGAGAGGCCAGCCAGTCATCGTTGAAGTAAGTGCCGTTGTAGCGCTCGCCGCTGTCACAGATCAGGGTGACGATGGATCCCTCGCGCCCCTGCGCCATCATCTGCGATGCCATGCACAAGGCCCCCATGAAATTGGTGCCGGTTGAGCCGCCTACACGCCGGAACAGGCGTTCGGACAGAACCCGGGCAGCGGCGATGGAGGCAGCGTCTGGCACGAGGATCATCTCGTCGATGACCCCGGGAATGAATGAAGGCTCGACGCGGGGCCGACCGATCCCCTCGATCCGCGATCCCGCCGCCTTCACGCTCATGTCGCCAGTCTTCCAGGCGCCATAGAAGGCGGAATTTTCCACATCCACCACACAAAGCTGCGTGGCGAGATTACGATACCGCAGGAAGCGGCCAATGGTGGCCGAGGTGCCGCCCGTGCCTGCGCTCATCACCACCCAATCGGGGACAGGATGGGCCTCGCTCGACATCTGCCGGAAAATGCTCTCGGCGATATTGTTATTGCCGCGCCAGTCGGTCGCGCGCTCGGCATAGGTAAATTGATCGAGATAATAGCCGCCGGTTTCATCGGCGACCTGCTGCGCCGCCGCATAGACCTCGCCGGCATGCTCGACCAGATGGCAGCGCCCGCCAAAGCTGGCAATGGCGTCAATCTTCTGCTGGCTGGTTGAGCGGGGCATGACGGCGATGAAGGGCAGATTGAGCAATCTGGCGAAATAGGCTTCCGATACCGCCGTAGAGCCGGACGATGCTTCAACCAGCGTTGTATCCTTGCGGATGCGGCCATTGCAGATGCCGTAAAGGAACAATGAGCGCGCGAGGCGATGTTTCAAGCTGCCCGTAGGGTGAGAGCTTTCGTCCTTGAGATAGATCGAAACGGAGCGCAGACCGGTGAAATCGGGCTTGACCAGATGCGTGTCGGCGGAGCGGCGGCCATCGGCCTCCAGAATATCAATCGCCCGGCGTGTCCAGTCGCGGTCTGCCTCGGTCAGGCGGCTGACGGATTTGCGACATTGTTCCATTCCAGGTCAGCCCCCACACGTGATGAAAACGTCTTGAGCAAGGGGGCTTTCCACAAATTACGCCCGGCCCTGCTTGCGCTTCATAGCGTCAGTGCCAAGATATAGTCCAGCGCACTACACGATCGGCAGAGGTCTTATGTGGATGGCTTGGAGTGGTGATCCACTCACCCTTGCCAAAGGCGGACATCGTAAACCTCCTATCCTGTGTCACAAAATATCTACAGACAGCGAACGCAAATCAGCCTAGCGTCGTTATTGCAACTGGGCGACGCGCTCCGCGGCGCCCCTTCGGGAGCCGAGAAAGTTTGAGCAGGCACTTGCCAATTACCGCCGATAACGCCCTTGCATCGCAACTCGAACTCGCCTTTGAAGACAATCGCCTGGCATCACAGCTTTATGGCGATTTCGACCAGAACCTCGCCCTTATAGAGCAGCGCCTTGCCGTGTCGGCCACGCCACGCGGCAATCATGTCCTGCTCAAGGGTGCGGCGTCGAAAGTCGATCAGGCGCGCCGGGTGCTGGAATCGCTCTACGCCAATCTTGAGGAAGGCCGGGCGGTCGACATTGCCGATGTCGATGCGGTTATCCGCATGATCGAGACCGAGGATAGCCAGCTCACTCTGCCCACGCTGGAGCGCAAGGGCAAGGTTCGCATGGCCCAGATCGCCACGCGCAAATCCACCATTGTCGCGCGCACCCCGGCGCAGGACGCCTATATGCGCGCCATGGAGCGGAGCGAACTGGTATTTGGTGTCGGTCCCGCCGGTACAGGCAAGACCTATCTGGCGGTGGCGCACGCGGCGTCGCTTCTGGAACGCGGCGACATCAACCGCATCATCCTATCGCGTCCGGCTGTCGAGGCCGGCGAGCGCCTCGGCTTCCTGCCCGGCGACATGAAGGAAAAGGTCGATCCCTATCTGCGCCCGCTTTACGATGCGCTTTACGACATGATGAAGCCTGAAAATGTCGAGCGCTGCATTACCTCTGGGATCATTGAAGTGGCTCCGCTCGCCTTTATGCGCGGTCGGACGCTGGCCAATGCCGTGGTCATCCTCGATGAAGCGCAGAACACCACCTCCATGCAGATGAAGATGTTCCTCACCCGGCTGGGCGAGAACTCGAAGATGATCGTCACCGGCGACCCCACCCAGGTCGACCTGCCGCGCGGCGAAAAATCCGGGCTGGTGGAAGCGGTCAATCTGCTTGACGGCGTTGAGGGCGTGCATATTTCGCGCTTCAACGACAAGGACGTGGTGCGCCATGCGCTTGTCGGACGCATTGTGCGGGCCTATGAGCAGGACACTGCGCGCCGCCTCGCAGAAAAAGAGGGCGACCGGGACGGTCTGGCGCGAACATTGGGCACCTTGCCCCGGAGCTGAATCCAAGCCTATGCCTGCCTTGCCCCCGCTGGAAATTGCCGTCATCCGCAATGTGGATGGCTGGCCCGATCATTTTGATGCGCTGGCTGAAAAGGCCGTGCTGGCCGCTTTGGCCGGTGCGAAGGCAAAGGTGAAGGGTGCCGCCGAAATTTCAGTGGTGCTGACCGATGACGAGGAGCAACGCGAACTCAACGGGCAATGGCGCGGCAAGGATTCGGCGACCAATGTGCTCAGTTTCCCCCAGATCGAGCCCTTCGGCCCGGTCAGGGGCATTCTAGGCGACATCACGCTGGCGCGAGAAACGCTGGAGCGCGAGGCACTTGACCTTGGCAAGAGCCTCGATGATCATTTTATCCACCTCATGGTGCATGGATTTCTCCATATTCTGGGTTATGATCACATCGAGGAACATGAGGCCCTTTTAATGGAGGGGCTCGAAACCCAGATATTGGCGGGGCTGGGGATAGACGATCCCTATGCCGATTGACAAAACCGCCCGGAACCTCTGATCATCAGGGGCATTTTTCGTCCAAAGGACACCAAGAGCCGCTTGATGCGGCGCGAGATGATGACCGACAGCGACAGTAACATGGCCCCGAGGGTGGCCGAAAACCCAGAACCTCCTTCTAGTCCCGCCTCCGTACAGGTACGGAGGCCGAGCTTATGGAACCGTATCAAGGGCATGATACCCCTGAGAACGGTGTCCCTGCGCGATGATCTTCAGGTCGCGCTCGAGGAAACAGGCAGCGCCGAAACGGGAGACTTTTCCGAAAGCGAGCGCGTAATCCTGCAGAATGTGCTGAAGCTCTCCAAGGTGTCGGTGGACGACGTCATGGTCGAGCGCTCCGACATTCATGCGGTGGCCTCCGACATCAACCTTGGCACGCTCCTGGCTAAATTCCGTCAGGTCGGACATTCGCGCCTGCCCGTCTATGAAGAAGGGCTCGACGATATCAAGGGCTTTATCCATATCAAGGATGCCCTGGCCAGGATCACCGAACCGGTGACCGACCCTGAAAAGGATGTGCCGGTCAAATTGCTGTCGGCCGCCTTACGCCAGAAGATCGGCAAGCTGGGCATTGCGCGCCCGGCCATGTTCGTGCCGACCTTCATGCCGGCAGCGGACCTTCTGCAATCCATGCGCGCCAGCCGTACCCATATGGCCATCGTCGTCGATGAATATGGCGGCACGGACGGGCTCGTGACCATCGAGGACCTGCTCGAAGCGGTGGTGGGCGAGATCGAGGACGAGCATGACGTGACCGAGGCGGCGCTGATCCGCCGGGTTGGCGACGATCTGTTCATTGCCAATGCCCGCGCTGAACTGGTCGATGTCCGTGCCCTGATCGGTCCGGATTTCGATCCGGGCATACATGGCGAAGATGTCGACACTATTGGGGGGCTGGTCTTCGATCTGGCTGGCCACGTGCCAAAGCGCGGCGAGCGCGTTCTCGGCCTCGATGGATTTGAATTTGAAATTCTTGCCGCCGATAGCCGCCGCATCAAACGCCTGCGTATCCGCCGCAAGCGTGGCGATGACGCACCCGAGCCGCTGGCGATCACCGACCAGCGCAGCGCGCAGGAAAAGCAGGCCGCCGAATAGGCCAGCAGACACGAAAGATGCGGGAGTGGCTTTAACTCTCCCGCATCGCCAGCTCAGCGATCACATTGTCCCGCTGCCGTGCGACCCACACAGATTTCTTCTGTTTGGGGCAAGAGGCGCATAGCCGATCTGGAATGGCCAGATAATCAAGGCAGCAGCCCTTGCGGGCCACGATTGCGGCCTGTCCGCCATCCGGCAGCGCAATAATTTCAAGCTTGCCCTGCCCGCTCAGCCCCATGGCATCCAACCATAGCGCACAGAGCCGCACCTGCTCATCAACATCAATCTGCGGCAGGAAATGCCGCAACCGCACCATAAGGCTCAGCATACGCTCGGCCAGCAGCTGCTGCGCGGGAAGACGCTTGAGCTTGGTGACGGCATTGATCTCGACGAAAAGCGTGTCGGCGAATTCGCACAATTGCGCACCGGCACGGACGATCATGGGCTCAAGCTCATCCCGATATTGCGGGCCTGGCATCAGCCGGTAATCGTTCACATAAATCCCGTTCTGCGCCTGCGAAATACGGGAAAGATCCGGCAATCCCCCATGCAGATGCACACCGATCACCGCCAGATAGGCAGGCTGCCAGAGAAGGTTGGTCCAAAGCCGCACAGCGTAAAACGGGGCTCCCGCATGCGGATAACTCGCTTCTAGCCGCTGATAGAGCGTCTCCAGAAACAGGCTGTTGTCTCGCCCCTGTTGATGCCACCCGGGCAAGAATCCGCCCGGCGCGCCTTTCATGAACCCGGTTGCCGAAGCGGACGTGGCGATCAGCCTTGTCAGGGCCGGATCACTTTCGGTCTGGGCAAAAAGATAGTTGCGGGCGCTCAATGGGGAACCTCGTTGGTGCTTTCGTAGCCCGTTCCGCTCCCCGGGGAAAGCCACCGCCTAAACCCAGTTGCTGACCAGGCTCTCAACACGCTTGACACACTGAATTAGTGTGTTAGTGATATGCTACACTACACAGGCAAGACAGATGGATGATTTTCATACCAGCCAGCCGATCTTCGTGCAGATCAGGCAGAGGCTGATCGAGATGATCCTGCGCAGGCAGGTGGGGGAGGGAGACGCCCTGCCCTCGGTTCGCCAGATTGCGAGCGAACTCTCGGTCAATCCTTTGACTGTAACGCGGGCCTTTGAGGCTCTGGTCGAAATCGGTGTGGTCGAAAAACGCAGAGGCTTGGGCATGTTTGTAACATCGGGAGCGCGGGGGCACCTTCTGGCCCATGAACGCGAGAAATTCCTCAAAGAAGACTGGCCGCGCATCGCGGCGCAAATTCGCGCGCTGGAACTCGACATGTCCAGCCTGCTTAATAAAGACAGCCAATCGGAAGGCACGCAGAAATGACCGACCTTTCCTCTCCCGCCGAACCCATTGTCTCCGCCCGCGGGCTCAAGAAGTCCTTTGGCCGCAAGCAGATTCTGCATGGCCTCGACTTCGATATTCCTCCCGGTCGGATCTATGGCCTGATCGGCCATAATGGCGCGGGCAAGACCACGACGCTCAATGCCATGCTCGGCCTCACCTCCTATGAGGGCACGATCCGGGTTCTTGGCGAAGATCCCTTCGCACGGCGGGCCAAGCTGATGGAGAATGTCGCGTTCATTTCCGACGTGGCGAGCCTGCCGCGTTTCCTGCGCGTGCGGGAACTCTTCGCTCTCTTGTCCAATATCCATCCCAATTTTTCGACCGACAAAGCGCGCTCTTTCCTCGAAGGCACAGACATCAAGCCGGAGATGAAAATCCGCACGCTTTCGAAAGGCATGCTGGCGCAGCTCCATCTTGCGGTCGTCATGGCCATCGACGCAAAGCTCCTCGTGCTGGATGAGCCGACGTTGGGCCTCGACATCACCTATCGCAAGCGCTTCTATCGACGCCTGCTCGAAGATTACATGACCGAGGAGCGCACGCTGATCATCACCACCCATCAGGTGGACGAGATCGAGTTCATGCTGTCCGACATCATGTTCATCCGCGATGGCGATTTGATCCTGCATATGCAGATGGAGACGGTGAGCGAGAAATTCTCGCAGCTCGTGACCAATGAGCCGCATGAGCAGGAACAGGCGCGGGCCCTGAACCCGGTTTACGAAGAAACGCGCTTCGGCCAGACCGTTTATATTTTCGATGGTGTGGACCGGGCCTTGCTTGAACCGCTTGGACGGGTCTCCACCCCGACAATGTCTGATCTTTTCGTTGCCTTGATGCAGCGTCCCAGCGCCAATCCGGAGACACATCGATGAAGGCCTTTTTCGCCCTCATGCACCGCGAATTCATTGAACATCGCGGTGCCTTCTTTCTGGCGCCTCTGGTTCTGGTGGCCATTGTCTTTGCCTTGACCCTGCTCGCCTTTAGCGTGGACCGGCTGGACACACGCTTTTCAGGGCAATTGCTGACCGTGGTGCCGACCTGGGTATTCGAGGTCGGCTTTGCCGGGCTGGCGGCAGCATGGCTGGCCTATCTTGGTTTCGTGCTGTTCTTTTATTGCGCCGATGGCTTTGCCGCCGACAAGCGCAACAATGCCATGCTGTTCTGGAAATCCATGCCGGTTTCCGATCTCAAGGTGCTGCTGAGCAAGCTGGCAGCCGCGCTCACCATCCTGCCCGGCTCGATCTTCGCCATTGCGCTGGTATCGATCCTGCTCATGTTCGGGGTGGCCTATATCACCACCATGATTGCCGGACTGGGCAGTGCGACGCTTCTGGGCAGCATCAGTGTCATCTACGGGCAAATGGCACTGGTCTTCCTTGTGGTCATGGTGTGCGGCCTCCTTTGGTATCTGCCCTATATCGCGCTGGTTGGCGCCATGGGGAGCGTGGTCGGCCGCTGGGCCATTCCCCTGGCCCTGCTTCTACCCACCATCGTTTCAGCGCTGGAATGGGTGACATTGGGCGGCACGCACCCGTTCGATACCAACACCTATGCCTATCTCGAATATCGCAGCCAGATGCCGGTTTCGGTGGCCCATCTCGACCGGGTCTTTGAAGGACAGGAGCCGTTCAACGCGACCTTGTTCATTACTGACTTCCTGCAAAAATTCGACTGGATGCAGGTGGGTATCGGCGCAATCTTCGCGCTCGCCGTGATCTATCTGGCCTCCGAATTCCGCCGCAGGTCAGCGGCAAACTGATCGGACTTTTAAATAAGAAAAGCCAGGCAAACCCTTCAGGTGGGTGGTGCCTGGCTTTTCACAAATGGGTTTGAGTTGGGGCCCCGCGATGATATTCCCGCTGAGTTTAGAAACTCAGCCCCTAGCCTGGATCAGGCATCGCCTATGTACCGCACTAAGACTATGAATATTGTTCTCGGCGCCTTGTTCCTACTAGCCCTGATCATAGGCACCCTTCCGCCGGGCCGCGCGGCCTATCCGGCCTCCTATGCGGTTATGGCAATCGGTACGATTGGGCTGGTCAGTTTGGGATGGTCCGAACGATCAGCTCTGCGCCATCCAGTAGCCCTGTCCATTCTGTGCGCAATTGCTCTGCTCAGCGCGACAGTTCCTCTCGTCTATCGTAGCGAACTTGATCTTATGGCACCCGTGTTTGTCTTGCCTATGCTGACAACCATCGGCATGGGGTTCATCGGGCGGGCCACAAGATGGATGCCGGGACCGACACTATTTGCAATTATCTGCCTTCTCGCTGTGACCATTGCCGCAATCGGTGGCGCATACCAGGCATTGGCGTTGAATGCTGGACGTGTCGGACTAGGTAATAACCCTATTCACTATGGATCACTTGCTGCCATGGTTGGCGGTTTATCGATCTTAGGCATTGTCTCCACCAAATCACCCTGGCGCTATATATTTATCCTTGGTCCAATACTTGGTGTGGCAGCTACAGTACTCTCGGGCTCTCGCGGGCCAATGGCCAGTGCTTTGGGCATGACAGCCGTTGCCAGTATCTATCTGCTGATATCGGAGTGGAAAGATCGCGTCCTGCGCTTCTCGATACTGACCGCCCTGATCATTGGGGTGGGCGCGATGCTTTATCTGATGCTTACCAGCAGTTATCGGGTAACAGCACTATTGAATGCGATGGACATTTTTCGATTCACTGGTGGCTCTGACGACATTCGGGCGGCTCTTTTCTCCTCTGCCGCACATGCTTTTCAAAGCTCGCCACTTTACGGTCTGGGCTTTGGTCAGCTGATGGTTACCGCGCAGACTTTATACCCAGAGTTTCGTGAAATTCATCGCCTAGAAAATCTGCATGCGGATTGGGCCAATTTTGCAGCCATGTCTGGCGGAATGGGCCTACTCGCCTGGTTGTTGTTGTTGCTTGCGCCGTTGTCTCTGATGTTTAACCCCTCTGTTCGAGCGGATCGCCCGACCGCTTTGGGCGCGATAATTTTGGTAACGGGTCAAACCGCTCTTGGCGTTAGCAATGCGATGTTTGGCGTACTACCACAGACTGTCCTCTATGCAGTAGCTCTGGGTTATCTTTTTGCGCGCGCGCTCAAACTTCCCGAATCACAACAACCCTCCTTTGATGGCGGCACACGAACGCCAATACATAGTCTCACACCCGACTAAGCTTCCCTCAGAGTCGCTTCAGAATTCTTGTTGCAAATGATTTGCAATTGCATTACCTCTCTAGTTGATCAGACTGGAGAGTTTTATGCATCGTCGTCTTGCCACCGCCATCATTCTCGCCGCTCCGTTCGCGGTGATCCTTCCTGCCGCCGCGCAGGAGCGCATCAAGGCGGTGACGTCCTTCACCATTCTCGCCGATATGGCCGCCAATGTTGCCGGTGAGGTTGCCGATGTGGTGTCCATCACCAAGCCGGGTGCCGAAATTCACAATTACCAGCCGACGCCGGGCGATCTTGTTGCCGCGCAGGATGCCGATCTCGTGCTCTGGAACGGGCTCAATCTCGAACAATGGTTCGCCCAGTTCCTCGATAATCTACCTGACGTACCCAATGCAGTGCTGACCGATGGTATCGAGCCCATCGGCATCGGCGAAGGTCCTTATGAAGGCAAGCCCAATCCCCATGCCTGGATGTCGCCATCCGATGCACTGATCTATGTCGACAATATTCGTGCGGCCTTCAGCGAGGTCGATCCGGACAATGCCGCGATCTATGCGGCCAACGCCGCCGTCTATTCAGCCGAAATCAATGCCATCATTGCTCCGATCCAGGAAGCGCTTGCCGATATTCCAGAAGACCAGCGCTGGCTCGTCACCTCCGAGGGTGCATTTTCCTATCTTGCCCGCGATTTTGGCCTGAAAGAGCTTTATCTCTGGCCGATCAATGCCGATCAGCAGGGCACGCCGCGCCAGGTCCGCAATGTCATCGACGCCGTGCGCGAGCATTCCATTCCGGTCATCTTCTCTGAATCCACCATCTCGCCGAAACCTGCCGAGCAGGTCGCCAGAGAAACCGGCATCAAATATGGTGGCGTTCTCTATGTGGACTCCCTCTCGGAGCCCGATGGGGAAGTGCCGACCTATCTCGACCTTTTGCGGGTCACCACCAGCACCATTGTTGCAGGACTGACAGAGTGAACCAGATTTCGGGCCCCGGCATAGAAGTAAACGACATCACCGTCGCCTATCGCAACGGCACGATTCCGCTTCGGCACGCCAGCTTCAGCACCCCTCGCGGATCGATCACCGCTCTTGTCGGCGTGAATGGCGCCGGCAAGTCCACCATTTTCAAGGCCATTATGGGCTTTGTACCGCTTGCAGCAGGGTCGATCTCCATTCTTGGCCAGGACGGCCGCAAGGCCCAGCGACAGAATCTGGTCGCCTATGTGCCGCAATCTGAAGAGGTGGACTGGAACTTCCCGGTTCTGGTGGAGGATGTGGTGATGATGGGCCGGTTCGGCCATATGAACATGTTCCGCATTCCCCGTGCCAATGATCGGCACAAGGTTGCCGCTGCGCTGGACCGCGTCAACATGACCGACTTCGCCAGGCGGCAGATCGGCGAACTGTCCGGTGGCCAGAAGAAGCGTGTGTTCCTCGCTCGCGCCATTGCACAGGAAGGCGAAGTCATCCTGCTCGACGAGCCTTTCACCGGCGTTGACGTCAAGACGGAGGAGACGATTATCGCGCTGCTCCGCGCCTTGCGCGACGAAGGCAAGGTCATCCTCGTTTCCACCCATAATCTGGGCTCGGTTCCCGAATTCTGTGACCGGACTGTTCTGGTGAAGGGCACTGTGCTCGCTTATGGCCCGACGGCGGAGGTCTTCACCCGCGACAAGCTCGAAGACGCTTTTGGCGGCGTGCTGCGCCATTTCGTGCTGTCTGGTTCCGGTTTGCACGACGACGACGATCCGCGCCACCTCTCGGTTCTGACCGACGACGAGCGGCCGCTGGTTTTCTACGGTGAACAGGGCCGGGAAACGCATCAGCAATCGAGCAAAAGCAAATGATTGACCTGCTGCTCGAACCCTTTTCCTATTCCTATATGGTCAATGCGATGTGGGTTTCCGCCCTTGTCGGGGGCATCTGTGCCTTTCTATCGGCTTACCTGATGCTCAAGGGCTGGTCACTGATCGGCGACGCGCTATCCCACTCCATCGTGCCGGGCGTGGCGGGGGCCTATATGCTGGGACTGCCCTTCTCGCTCGGGGCCTTTGTCTCGGGCGGACTGGCAGCGGCAACAATGCTGTTTCTCTCCCAACGCAGCAGATTGCGCGAAGATGCGGTGATTGGACTGATCTTCACGAGCTTTTTCGGCCTGGGTCTTTTCATGGTCTCGCTCTCGCCCATGCCGATCAATGTGCAGACCATCGTGCTGGGCAATATTCTTGCCATCACGCCGGAAGACACACTGCAATTGGTGCTGATTTCCATAGTGACACTTGCCGTTATGCTGGTCATCTGGAAGGATTTGATGGTGACTTTTTTTGATGAAAGCCATGCCCGGTCCATCGGCCTCAGGACCACCTGGCTCAAGGTGATCTTTTTCACGCTTCTATCTGCCGCCACCGTGGCCGCCATGCAGACGGTGGGCGCGTTTCTCGTTATCGCCATGGTCGTCACCCCGGGCGCCACCGCCTATCTGCTCGCCGACCGTTTCTCGCGCCTTGTTCTCATCGCCATTACCTTGGGCGTTTTGACATCCTTTTTCGGGGTCTATCTCTCCTATTTTCTTGACGGTGCAACCGGCGGCGTCATCGTCGTCCTCCAGACCCTGGTCTTCCTCGCCGCCTTCCTGTTTGCCCCCAAACACGGAATGCTCGCCGCCCGCCGCCGCATCGCTGAGGAGACTGTTTAATGACATGGCATGAAATGGCCCTCTGGCCGTTCCAACTCCCCTTCATGGTTCAGGCCATGATCATTTCGGTGCTGGTTGCCATACCCACGGCACTGCTTTCCTGCTTCCTAGTGCTCAAAGGCTGGTCCCTGATGGGCGATGCCATATCCCATGCTGTGCTGCCGGGCGTGGTCATCGCCTATATTGTCGGGTTGCCGCTTGGCCTGGGCGCCTTTATTGCGGGCATGGTATGCGCCCTGTCAGTCGGATTTCTCAAAGAAAATAGCCGCATAAAAGAAGACACGGTGATGGGCGTCGTTTTCGCCGGTCTCTTCGGTTTGGGTATCGTGCTGCACACCGCAATCCGTACCGATGTCCATCTCGACCACATTCTTTTCGGCAATATGCTGGGCGTGGCGCAGCAGGATCTCGTCATGGCAGCCGTTATCGCCATAGTGGTCACGGTGCTGATCACCATAAAATGGCGCGACCTGATGCTTTTCATTTTTGATCCGCAACAAGCCGGTGCCATCGGTCTGCCAGTTCGGTTGCTCCACTACGGGCTGCTGGCGCTCATCTCCCTGACCATTGTAGGGGCACTGCAGGCGGTCGGCATTGTCCTCGTCATTGCCCTTCTCATCGCACCGGGCGCCATAGCCTTTCTCGTGACGCGCCGTTTTGCAACCATGCTCATTCTGGCGAGCGTCATTTCGGTCACTTGCGGCCTGCTCGGCGTCTATCTGAGCTTTTTTATCGACAGTGCTCCGGCACCCACCATTGTTCTACTGCTGAGTTTCTGCTTCATCCTCGCCTTCATCCACAGTCAGCGCCAGAGCGTCGCACCGGTTTAGCAAATCGGAATGGGTTGCGATCAGATACAATAAAGACCCACCCCTACGCAGCTGATTTTCCGTAATGCGCGCAACACCAGACCGTGCCTGCCTAAGCGAGAAATCGAGGTCGACCGACAACGCGCCCAGCACGAGCACTACTTCAAAAGGGGCGATACCCATATTCAAACAATACCCTCATCCAGCCGGGTGGATGCGTGGCAACATCGGCAATGCAAGCCGATCAGAAAGCTCCCATTTCGGCAGTTGCACATCATCCCAGCTTGCACTAGGTTCGCGCCTGCTCAACAGGGCCTCGCCCCGTTGACCTCAGCACCCGTAGCTCAGCTGGATAGAGCGCTGCCCTCCGAAGGCAGAGGTCACAGGTTCGAATCCTGTCGGGTGCGCCAACATTAACCCTGATTTATCAGGGGCTTAGAGCTGCTGAATGTCCATGTGGAACACGTCTTTCGTGCACCGGTCACAAACTGGTCACAATGAGAGGCATTTGCCACATGGCATCCCTACGCAAACGAAACGACAAGTGGCAGGCACAGGTTCGCCGCACTGGTCACAATCCCCGCGCAAAGACCTTCCAGAACCGTGCTGACGCGCAACGCTGGATCAGACAGACCGAACTTGAGTTGGACAGGTTGGCACTGGCCTACGATCCATCCAGACTTGAACGCATTACCGTTGCCGATCTGCTGACCCGCTACAGGGATGAAGTCACAAGCCACAAGCGGGGCGTCGCCAGCGAAGCCAAGCGAATTGAAGTGTTTTTGCGCGAGAAATGGGCGGGGCTAACACTCGCCCGGATAACCCCACAGGCATTTACACAGCACCGCGATGCTAGGCTTCGCCAGGTTAAGGCAGGCACAGTGATACGTGAACTGGGCCTGCTGCATGCAGTGTTTGAAGTTGCCCGTCGTGAATGGGACATACCACTTCATGAAAACCCGCTCGCCAAGGTACGAAAACCTAAGGCTGCGACGGGCCGCGATCGGCGGCTCCAACCCGATGAACTAGGCGCTCTCCTAGGTGCATGCGCGGTTGGTCGAAGTGACTGGCTAGAGGTGGGCATCCTCTTTGCTATCGAAAGCGGTATGCGACGCGGCGAAATCCTCAATGTACGAACGCGTGATGTCGATTTCGAGCGCGGCCTCTTGAATGTACCGGAAACCAAGACCGATACCCCGCGCGTTGTCCCGCTGACTGACACTGCAAAAAAGCTGCTTAAGCAAAGGGCTGACAGCTGCGCCCAGGCTGACGGCAGGCTTTTCCCAACGACTGCCAATGCGTTCCGGTTGGCATGGGAAAGGTGCAAGCGACGCGCGTCCAAAGAGCTGCCAAGCGTAGCTGATCTACGGTTTCACGACTTGCGGCATGAAGCGGTCAGCCGGTTCTTTGAGCTCGGTCTGAATGTGCCGGAAGTCGCTGCAATCAGTGGGCACAAAGACCCTCGTATGTTGTTCCGTTACACGCACCTGAGGCCAGAAGACATAGGAGCCAAAATCAGGCGGATGCAGAACGGTGCGCTGCAATGAAGTATCAGCGGATGATCATGCCAGAAAGTACGGCAAGTCTCGTGGAGATGTGTCTTGAGCAGTTGGAGCTGACGCCATTCAGGCTCGATGCCGAAACGTTCGTATTTGGCCTGAAGTTTGAGGACGGTTCAGAACCCATTTTTATGATCCGGAGTGCCATACAGGCAGGTCTTTTCCGGAAGAAACCGGTTGTCGCCATCATCGCAGTGTCAGCAAATCAAGACATGTCCCTTCGCAAGATCTACCTCAAGACATATATGCGGGCTCCGATGCATCAAAGCGATGTGCTGTTCATGGCGGAGCTGGCTATGCATATCAAAACGACCGCATGGGCCATCGCAGGCACTGAGGACATAGGCGAGTGTATGCACTTTCCTGGAAGGCCGCTTCTGTAACAGGCCTAGCCGACTCGTTCAGCCTGCCTGATCCTTCTTATATGGAATAAGGCAAGAGCCCGGATTTGATCATCAAATCCTTGCGTGCCTCATATATGGAAATAGCCTCCCGCTTGAACACGCTGGCGGCTAATCACCGACACGTATCCCTAAGAGATCTTGTTAGGACTCGGTGTCGGACTTTGGAGAATTTGGGCCCGCTGATTTCGGTCAGTGGGCTTTTTCACGTCCTAATTTTGGAAGGAATGACATGACGACAGCGTTCATTGAACGAATGAAAATCCATTGGGAGAAGCAGTTACGGCTAGAGTTATCATCGCCTTTAATAACGGGCTGGGAGCAACTTGAGGCGGCATGCCTCACTGCTACTAAAGGCAATGCTGCTTGGCAGGTACTGCAACTGCCCACTGGTACTGGAAAGACCCAGGCTTTGACGGTTCTATGTGCAAGCCAGTCATTGACCGAACATCCCGGCATATTGATTGTGACGAGGTGTACGGCAGAAGCCGACGAGATCGCTCTGTCCATCAACCAGCTATCAGCCGGACAAGTCGCGCTAGCTGTGCACCAAAAATCGCCAGCATCGCTCGCAAAAATTCATGCCAGTCCAGTGCTGGTGGTCACGCATTCTGCCTACCGAAACGCCCTTAGAGAGATCGTTTTAGACAACGCTTGTCAAAATCAATGGGATCGCATTGGGCGTTACCAACATGGTAACCGGAGTTGGCTGATTGTCGATGAAGCATTCGAATGGGTTGAGGCCTATCAGGGCGACGTCACTGAGTTGTCGGTTCTAAATGGTGCGCTGAGCAGCCTAAGCAAACCAGAGCTGGTCCCCAGTCTCAGCGGTCTGGCGGAACTAACAAACTCGATAGTGCGTGGATTTGAAACAGATGCCTCCGCCAAGCTTTTAACTGGCCGCCAAACTGAGTTGCTTCATAGTTTGGACATCGACCGACTGAAGTCACTGGTGTCCAGCATTACCCCTGCCGATATGGACATTTGGCCATCCATTGAGAAGCCAAGGCATGCACTTCGGAAAGAGTACCTGAAGGGGCTAGAGCAACTAAACTTGCTGCAAAGTGTGAGCAATGCATGGGTCAGTAAGCGTGGCAAACGTATCAAGCTCAATGGCTCAAGACTGTTAATGGCTCCAGCCGGAAAGCGCGGTGTCATTCTTGATGCGACTGCGGCTATCGATGCCACATACGAGTTGCTGGGAAATCGAACTGACGTGCTGCCTCGACCGGCAAATGGTCGGATCTATGGCAATGTGACATTGAACCTTTCGACAGGTCACAGCGTCGGCAAAGAACACCTCTCCAAGCAGGCGAGCCTGTACTGGCCACGCATTCGATCAGCCCTAAACAATCATCTCCATCGCGAAAGCCACACGCTAATTATCTGCCACAAGGACGTAGAGGCTAGCCTGTCAACCAAAGGCCTCAACAGCTGCGACATATCGAAGGCACATTGGGGCGATTTGGACGGCAAGAACCACTGGCGAGAATATGATGTCGGTGTGATCTTCGGCATGCCCTTCCTAGATGATGTCACTCCGACCAATGCGGTACTCGCGTATCAACCACACCTTGCTGAAACCTGGTTTGATGGAGGTCGTTCATTTGGTTCGTACTTGGACATCGGTCAGACATTTAAGGATGGGTTCGTCGCCAAGAGTGTCGTGCAGGCACTAAACCGCATTCGCTGCCGTAAGCCAACTGATCGGATCGGCAATTGTATGCCCACAGAGCTGTTCATGCTTCTAGGCAACTGCCGGACAAGTGCCGCAGTCACAGGCGCCATCCAATCGCAAATGCCAGGCATTCAGGTTCGAGAATGGGATGCAGGAATGGCGACTGGACGGAAGAAACGCTCGCCTACTCAGGACAAGCTTTTGTCGCTCCTGACGAGTTTGGCGCCGGGAATACATTTGAAGTCGAGCATCATAGTCAGCCTTGGGATTAACGACCGGACGTTCGAGCGGATGTCGCCAACTATGCAGCAGCCCTCGTCCACCATAGCTCAAGAACTAACCTCTCTAGGGGTTGAGTACCACTGTGCAACAGGTCGCGGAAAGGAAGCCTACTTCATGAAATCATAAGGAGTAACAATGTCACTACATAGTGCTGGCACGCATATCGTGCTGAGCAAAACAGAGGCCGCCACGAGCGGTCTTTCGCGTTTCTATACGGGTCGAGAATGCGAGAGAGGACACTTTGCGCAGCGTTATGTCAGCAATGGCCAGTGCGTCATCTGCAATGCCGAGAAAGCCCGAGCCCGCGAGCTATTGAGGGGGCAGCGAGAGCCCTCCTATCGGATGTTTAGGAACACCCTCAGGCGAACGGGAATGGCGCTTGGCGGGTGTGCCAGCCCATCTCTAGCGCTAGCTTGCGATCATGATCGGTTACGCGAACATATCAGCGCCCGGTTTAGAGAAGGCATGACCTGGGACCGCTATCGGCAATGGGAGGTGGATCACGTTGAACCCCTATCTGCAGCGCGGTCTGGACGGGAGCTATTTGAGCTATGCCACTACACCAATCTGCAGCCCTTGTGGCGTCGTGAGAACCGTATCAAAGGCGGGGCCTAGTGCCCCGTCGTCGCGTGCGTATCTGTTTCCAGCGTTGGTCTTCAAGAGCCGTTGTAGCTGGCCTTAATAGCATCAAGGGCGATCTCAATATCTTTCTTAGTTTTAATGGTTACTTCTAAATCGCCTGTTCCGTAGTGTCCAATCTGACGCACATCCCGCATTACTTTTGGATCAATAGCGACAGTGTCCGGGTCCACATTGAGGTATATTCTCAATATTCTCTTCTGGTTGTAAACCTGAACAGAAGCAAAATTTCGATTTCTACGAAAGGCCATGTAGTATTTCTGGGGATGGACTGTCACATCTGTTCCCAGGGATTTCAGCCGTGCGTGCAACTCATCATATATGGCACGCAAATCTTTCGGTGCTGCGTCAATTTTGGCCTGCGCAGAGACAACGATGGGCTCTTTCTTGGCCTTAGAATGCCCATTGCGGTCTGGCACCGCCTCTTCAAGTTCTTCCGCCATTTTAGGGAGAACCAAGAGGCGATGAATCAATGCCTCGACAGTATCGAGAATAACCGCCAGCTGATCTCTAGTTGGCGCCCAGCCACGATGAGCCGCTGCGTTGCCGGCGTCTACGACCGGATTTAGTATGTCCCGTTCATGCGGGGAAAGTTTACCCTCATCCTGCAAAGCCTGCAGACCTTTCGGGAAATTTCCCTTGTCCCCCACTGTAAGCACAATCAGGCGGTCGATTAAGGTGCGTGACCCGAATGTCGCCAGGTAGTGTGACCCTGTCTGCAACGATTTATAGATTTCAACTGAAATGGCTCTGAGAGTCAGGTCGGGTAAATCCTCGAACCAACGTGGTGGGTTGCGGTAGGTGACAGGAGGGTAAATAACCTCCTCCCACTTCATGGCATCGGCTCCAATCTCGTCGTCGTACTCCAGCTCATACTGTCCAGAGCTTCGTGACAGATCGGCAAACGATAGGTTCTCGCAACCGCAGCATTCTACAATCAACATACGCCTGTCGGAAAAGCCGTCCGCATCTTCGTGGTGCTTCGAGAACTCCCCTCGGATAAAATGCTTCGTATGTCCCTTGCACACGTTACATGCGTATCTCTCAATTTTGTCCTGGCTCATAAGCTGTCTAAGCTGTCTTCGGTGGTATCTTCAGCACTGCCCGAAGTACTGGGCATCCAATCTAGCCAACGCTGGGCATATTCGCGTTTTTTTAGATCGCCTAGGTTGGAGCAAATTCCAAGTACAGTGCCGCTTATTACCAGTATACCATCTTCACGCACTAGATCCTTAACGTGGACCAAGCTCCCTTGATTTTTAGTAGACACCAACCAACAATTTTTCGCGGAGCTTGAGGAGGCTTCCCAGCGGTCAAAGGTAAAGCGAACTTCCACGTTGTTTGCCCTGCGCACGCCTTCGCATATTTGGCCGCGCCCTTGACCGTCTTTCTTGTCCGTTATGGGAGAAAATACGTGAGCGCCTTGAACAAAAATAAAATCGCCGGGAACTAGCGCAAAGCCCAAAACCCCTTTGTCTAGATAATCCGACACATTTATGATCGGTAGTTTTTGGACGACCGCGTTCAGGACTTCAGAAACGTAAAAGTACCGAAAGAGAATGTTTGGCCCTTCGTACATGTAGTAGAGGCTCTCGTTGCTAACGGGCGTGGGTAACCCGTCCGGCTGAACCAATCCCGCATTCACCATATCGGCGAACCGCCTAATCGTTTGGAATTGAACGCCAACAGCTTTCGCTAGCTCAAAAACCCGCAGCTCATTCATATAATTCCAATTACTGTAATCTAGCCGCATTGCTGCAAGGATCGATTCAGCGTCGAAACGTCTAACCTCCTGTTCCCATTTCGCCTTCGCGTCTCGCAGTGATTTTGCGTCCAGGTTCTTCGATAGCGTTTTCTTGGCGTGTGCTTGGTCATGATGGTGTAGGCAGAGCACGGCCAAATTCTCAACGTCATGCAGCCTGCTTTCCGCCCATTCTTCAATGTGATGAACAATGATTGATAGCTTGGGGTCGCGGCAAACGCAGCATTGATAGCGATTGGCGAATAAGACGCTCATCAAAGTTTCAGTCGGGATTGGTGGCCTTGATTCTTTGAAGAGGTCGTCAACGAAATCATCGCTTAAGCCAGCGTTTTTCAGTTCAACTTTTTGGGCCTGTTTGAGTTTGCCAATGGTCCAGCCGTCGCGAGCCATTTTTGCTGCGCTGTCGGAGTCTAACCCCCTCGCCATTAGAGCTTTTTGGGTGCTCCGCATTTGCTATACGCCCCCCGTGCCTACAAACAAGCTTTCAAGCTCAGCCATCGCATTTTGGATCGATACTTCGGACAAGCGAAGTCTCTCGACCTTGGGTGCCCATTCAGGATCGGCGCTAATGAATGCGAACACATTGGCGGCGTTTGGTGCCTTGTTGTCGTGTTCGAGAGCAAGCATGGCATAGTCAACTGTCGCAAGTAGCTCCCAAATGTCATTGGATTTGAATTTGAACTTGTCCCGCACCCACGCAGCGGGCTTTTCAAACCCGTACTTTTCAATCCATTCTTGGGCGTCTGCAATCGCAGAGCCGGGCGCATGTCCCTGTCCATATTTCCCGGCCGCTGGGGCAATCCAGTTCCTGTCGAGTGCGACTTTTATTCCGCCGGAATAGCGCATCGTCGGGTTGTAAGGTCCGGCGGCCTTGCGGAGATATTCGCGCTCCAGTGCTCGTTCGCCCATAAAGCGGCGTGCAAAATAGACAGCCTTTTGAAGGCGGAAATTACCAAGCGGTTGACCGGCTTCTTCGTGGAAAGTCTTGATAATCGTGCCGACAAGAACGGCTTCCGTGAAGGGTGAGTCGACTACTATTTGGTGGGCCGTGGCCATTGGAACTACGTTGCGTGCATCCGATAATGCCGTAACCGAGGACTTGCCCTTCCCCTCGAATATTTCGTGCAGCATTGCGGGAATGAGCGCTTCCGCATCCTTAGCCATCGAAGCACGAATAGAGCGAATTTCGGCGACGTACACGCAGAGCTTTTCGAAGCGCCGTTGTGCTTCAATTTTGGGAACTGGAACTTCGATCATCGGAAGCTGTTTCGACGAGAGCGTTTTGTTTCTCGCGATCGATCCTGGTGAATTTCCTACGACCTTGGCAAAGCCCTCTTTTGTTTGAAAGTAGAACATTAGAAAGGTCGGGGTAGCTTTCTGCGTATCTACCTCACAGGTCAGCATCCGATGATTGCCAACGCATCCGTTGTCTTCGGGCTTGGCTATGGCTATGGCTTTTTCCCACGCCATTAAGTTGCTGAAGACTAGATCATTTGCCTTGACATGAAACAGTTTCTGCCAACTGAACTCAGAACCTTGCATCGCTCGACGATGAAAAATTCCATTGTAGAAACTGCGAATGCCAATTTCAGTGTATTGTTCGTTAGGCTCAATTTTGATTTCGCGCCTGACCAACGGTGCAACTTCGGCCATCGGGCGATAATCAACACCATCAATGATTTCTTTGAATGCATTTTGTAGCATTGCGTCGGTGTCGTGTTCGACCTCGGTCAGTAGCGACAGGCGACTTTGGAGATTGACTTGAATTGCATTCAGTCGATTCGCGATTGACCGCTGATCATCTAGTGGGGGAAGCGGGACCCTTAGAGCCAAAAACTTACTAGGCGATACTGTGTCCCGACGAGCGCCCATGCCACGTGCTTTGGAGCGAAGTTCGTCCCAAACCGTGGATTGTCGCAAGTACCAACTCAAGAATCCTACGTCCGCAACTTCCTCGTTGCATTGAAAGGTGGGAAATTGTGTTGAGAGAAAATAGCCCGAATGCTCCTTCCCTACTACTGCAATCGCACCCTCCCATGCCTTGAGCTGGCTAAGTACAATCATCCCTTCAGAAAGTTTGTGAAAATTCTTGTATGTAGTTTCAGCACCTGACAGCGGACCGCGGCTAAATAATCCGCGCCCAAAACCGTAGACGCCTGCCATGTGATAGGTTTCGGTTGGGTTCACCTCGACAGCGTCGACGCAGACCGAAATGATTTCACCTAAAGAAACATCGCCCCAAGCCACTATGCGTTCTCCGACAAAGTGCGCCTGACATTTTCAATGATCGAGAGAATGCGTCTTTCATTTTTCTCAATCGCGTCGACTATCTGCAGCGGCGACCGATGGTCTATTACTCCCCCAGAATTAGGATTCTTTTGGTCAAGATCGCAGGAAATAACTCGTCCCTGTCCGTCGGTTTCGATTAAGCCTTTTCCCGATACCTTCCAGGCGTGGTCAGTAGCCTCACGAGCGCTCCACCAATCTATGCATGGCTTCATGTCTTCAAACAACAAAGGTGCTGTCTTCGAGTATTTTTTTCGACCATTGGGTTTCGGCTGTTCGTAATACCAAATGTCTCCGGTGTTCTTTTCTGTATCAAAAAAGAGCACGTTGGTTGGTATATCCGTGTAGGGCGCAAATACACCCTCCGGCAGCCGGAGTATGGTATGAAGATTGAAGTCCTGGATCAAATCAGCCTTGATCCGTGCGGCGATACCTCCGCCAAAAAGCACACCATGCGGCACGACCACGGCAGCACGGCCTTTGCCGTTACGCTTCAAGCGACGCATGATCATTTGCAGGAACAACAACGCGGTTTCGGTCGTGCGCCGATCTTCCGGGAAGTTGTTGAGTATGCCGGTTTCTTCTTCGCCGCCGAAGGGCGGGTTGGACAAGATTACTTCGAAGCGGTCGCCCTCACCGATTTCGGCGAGTCGGACATTCAGTGAATTATCCGGTGTGATCTGGGGCGCTTCCAAACCATGCAAAAGCAGGTTCATTTGCACGAGCAAGAACGGCAGAGATTTTGCTTCTCCGCCGTAGATACTGGCATCCTGAAGGGTTTGGCGCTTCTCGACGGTATCGGCCTGTTCGGCCATGTGCATAAAGGCTTCGGTCAAAAAGCCGCCTGTCCCACATGCCGGGTCCAGCACCTTTTCACCAAGCTGCGGGTTGGTCACTTGCACCATGAAACGAACGATGGGGCGAGGGGTATAAAACTCACCGCTGTCGCCCGCCGCATCTCGCATTTCCCGGAGCAGGGTTTCGTAAAAGCGCCCCAAGGTGTGCACTTCTTCGGACGAATCGAAATGAATGGCATCTACGATATTTATAACGTCCCGTAGCAGGTAGCCGCTTTCCATGCGGTTGGTCAGGCCCCGGAACACGGTCGACACGACGTCCTTGCGGTCACGCCGCCCGTTGTCGCCGCGTAGGCTCTTCAGATAGGTAAACAGACCCGCACCCTTGGTGCCGTCTGGCAACTCCATCTCTTCGGAAGTAAGAAACCTAAGAAGGTCCGGGCCGGTGATGCCTGCCTCTTCTGCTGCCCAATCCCGCCAGCGATAAGGCGCCTCAATCGCACCGCGAAACTTCTTGCCGGACATTTCGGCCTTCTCTTCTTCGATATGCTCCATATCGTCGAGAAATTTCAAAAACATGATCCATGTCAGCATAGGCAGACGGTCAAGATCGCCGTTCAGCCCTTTGTCCTTGCGCATGATCTTGCGAGCAGACTTTATGATGCTGTCCAGCCGTTGTGCCGTCGTTTGCGTGGTTTTTTTCTTTGCCTGTCGTGCCACGGATAGTCTTCTTTCTTATGCGCCGTAGAGGCGCTTTTGCAGTTCGTTGACGGCTTCGCGCATCGCCTTACCACCGCCAAAGCGTGCAGCGATTTCGATGACATTCCCCCAGTCGTTAAAGGGTGGGATTTCCAGCACGTCGGGAAGAGTGAATTGTGCCGCGCCATGTTGGGCATATTTTTCTATCAAAGCGTCGAGCACTTCGCGCGCTTCTGGCCCGTGTTTGGCGAAGAACTCTTTCTCGCTTTTCTTGAGCTGGTCGGCTCGCTCACGCCGGGAACGCAAGGGCGCATTGTAAGCGAGGTGACACAGAAGGTCGAACGGGTCTGCTTCCGGCTTGCCCACAGACTCGCCGAGGGATTCTGCATCGATCCCTTTTTCTTCTAACTGTTCGATGATTTCAGCGCGGCGGGTTGGGTCCAGCCAGTCCTTGCGAAGCTCTGAGGCATTTGGATACAGGGTACGCACCTTGTCGCCCGTGTAGTCCGTCAATTGGCGGCATGCGAGCTGCTTTCCGTCCGAATCCAGTTCATACACCAACTGGCGTATGATCTCGACACTACCCCCATCGTAGTAGAATTTGCGCGGCGCACCTGGTTCATCATCGGGCAAACTGCTGTCGCCATCGACCGTTTCGCCCGTGCCGTTACCTGTGTCGTTGCCGGTTGCATCAGTTTCTTCGGTTACATCGGTCTCTTCTATGACATCTCCGTCTTTGTTGATGACCTCTTCACGCTCACCTACTGGGTCGCCGTCAAAGGCCGGGTCGGCGAACTTTTCCGTAGCAGTGCCGGTGTAGTCGATAATGTTGAAGGCCAGTTTTCCGTAGTCGGGTCGAAGGCGCGTGCCGCGCCCGATGATCTGCTTAAACTCAGACATTGAGCTGACCACGCGCGCCAGGACGACGTTCTTGCAAGTTGGCGCATCCACGCCCGTGGTGAGCATTTGCGATGTCGTGAGAATGACGGGTGTGCGTGTCTCGATGTCCTGAAATTTTGATCGGTGGCCAGACCCGATATCTCCTTCATCGGAAGTTACCCGGCATACATAGTCAGGGTGTTCTTTCACAAGGTCGGCGTTCATTCGAGCAAGTGCATTTCGCATTTCAAGTGCGTGTTCTTGGTTCACACAAAACACGATGGACTTTGCGAAGCGATCGGTTTGCTTCATGAATGCGGTCAGGTGAGCCGCAAAGGCTTCCGTCCGTGCACGAACCGCAATCACTCGTTCAAAGTCGCGCGTTCCGTACTCGGAATCCGGGATTTCGCGGCCGTATCGATCTAGTTCACCTTTTGAAGGTCGCCACCCGGCGGCATCAAAATCCGAGATGATGCGGTGCACCCGGTACGGTGCGAGGAAACCATCCGCGATGCCCTGCGCTAGGCTATACTCGTAGAGTGGATCGCCGAAATAGCTATAGGTGTCCGCATTGTCGTCTCGTTTCGGTGTTGCGGTCATACCGATTTGGTAGGCTTGGTCGAACCACTCGAGAATTTCCCGCCAATTACTGTCGTCACGCGCGCTTCCGCGATGGCACTCGTCAACGATGATCAGGTCGAAGAAATCTTTCGCATAGTCCTTGTAGATACCTTCACGGTTCTCATTGCCCGCAATGGCTTGGTAGATCGCGAAATATATGTCGCGGCCCTTGCTGATTTCGCCGCCGCTGATTTTGAAGCGGGCGTCACCGAAGACGCTGAAGTCCTTATCTTTGGGATCGTCAACAAGTACGTTGCGATCGGCAAGAAACAAGATTTTCGGCTTCCTGTTCTTCCCCTTGGCGTTCCATCCACTATTCCAGAGCTTCCAGCTAATCTGAAATGCAACGGTGGTCTTCCCGGCGCCAGTACACAACGTCAGCAATACGCGTTTGCGTTCCTGCAGCACTGCCTGCACCGACCGATTGACCGCAATTTCTTGGTAATATCGCAGTGGCTTTGACTTGTCGGGATAGGTAGGCGACAGCAGTTGCTCTTTGACTTTCTCACCTAGCTGGTCTGCAGTCGATAGACGCCGCCACAGCTCCTCGGGCGAGGGGTAGGTTGACACCTCGCGTTCTATGCCGGTTGTGTAGTCTGCCTCGATAATCTGGTTACCGTTCGTAGAATAGGCAAACTTAAGCCCTAGGATTTCAGCATATTCGCGCGCCTGTTGTAGGCCGTCCGCTGCATGCTTGTGATTGGACTTTGCCTCAACGACGGCAATGGGGAAGTCTGCTCGATAGCGTAGAATGAAGTCGGCCCGTTTCTGGCGGCCTCTGCGGGCCTTGCCCCCAACAAACACAATGCGGCCATCAGTGAAGCTGCGCTGCTCGTTGATCGCGCAAGGAGCATTGTCCCAGCCAGCTTCGACGAGCTTAGGGACGACTTCTTTTCTGCAAGTATCTGCTTCTGTGTCCGCCACTAAGTTGGCCCCCTCAGGCGTTTGCACTCTTCGTAACAGAGCCTTTGTCGCGTTGGATAGCGTAAACGACAGAAGGATAGTGCGGTGCACGCTTCAAGGTGCTGCAGCAGTGCTATTTCATGTCACTTGTGGTGTAGTCTCGGATGCCAAAAAATGACGAATTTTTTCGTGCAGGTATCTAACTAAAGGTAGCTTGCGCGGTCCCCCCGGCACCCCATCCCGACTTCGGTTCTGGTCACAGTCTGGTCACAGCCGATCGAGTCTACCCAACTGCCGTTCGCCTTGACAGCCCTAGGGGAGGGGGGTACTGGTCGAGTGCTAACCGGCTGTATGAATTGACGTATTCAATTGGACAGAGCCGCGTCTAAGTAAGGTGCATACCAACCTAAGCTGCCCTCCGAAGGCAGAGGCCAGGGGTTCGAATCCCTTCGGGTGCGCCAAAAAATAAGATTTAGAAATTTTCTGCGTCCCGTTGTGGGCACTTTCCGATGATAAACGGTCATGCTTTCGGCGCGCAGAAAAGCCTGTCGAACGTGCGCATCTTCTACGGTTGAGGCCCCTGCTAGCCTCTTTAACCTATAGGAGCACACGTCGATCGTGTGACTTTGCATACTTTTCATAATAGCATTTGTGACATCCAGGCTGGCTGATCACACATGCATGGCTAACGACTGCCCATTCCACAATCATATTGTCCGGGTCATTAAAACCAGCGCGTTCCTGCCATGGGCGGTTCGCCAGCTATGAAGAGCTGTCAGATCGATGCCGTATCACCCATATACACCGTGAAAATAAAAAGGCCGACCCAGGGAGGGGTCGGCCAGTCTGGGAGGTTGAGTTGGCGTTACTGTGCGTCGCCGACCAGGTAGGCATAGCCTTCGCAGGCCGAGGTGATGCCATCGGGCTGCGGACGGTCGTTCTCGATGAAGAAATATTCGACGTTGGATGTCGGCTCGAGAGCGAAGATTTGCTCGAAATCGATGAAGCCCTGACCAACCGTGGCGAAGGTGATTTCTTCCACGCCGTTCGTGGTTACGCGCTGCGCGTCCTTGACGTGATAGAGCACGAACCGGTCCGGATTGTTGGTGATCAGTTCAACCGGATCGGCCGCGCCGTTCACGGCCCAGTACAGGTCAAGCTCAAATGCCGCTTTGTCAGGATCGACTTCTGCGAGCAGGATGTCATAGCCCGAACGACCGTCGCCAACATCTTCGAATTCGGCGTCATGGTTGTGATAGGCCAGCGTGATGCCTTCGGCCTTCAGCGCTGCACCGGCTTCGTTCAGCAATGCAGCGAGCGAGCTATAGTAGTCAGCCGGGGCCTGGCCTTCGAGTTCAAAGCCGCCGCTGATGCGAACGAAGCGCGCGCCAAGTTCCTTTGAGGTGGAAACGACGACATCGAGGCGGTCACGCAGATCGGCGGCGTTGACACCAAGCGAAGGGATGTTGAAGTCAAATTCTTCGGCATATTGCTTCAGCGTTGGTACTTCAACGCCAAGAAAGCTCGGAACGTCCGCATCGAGCTTCGAGAACGAAAATTCAAAATTCTTGATGCCGCATTCTGCCAGCGCCTTGATCGTGCCTTCAGCATCCGCGGTGATCTGTTCGCGGGCCGTGAAAGCGACAACGCCGATCCGGTCGAGTGGAATGCCGATCTGGGTAAGTTCCGACTGCGCCTGTGCAGGCACCATGGCGCCAAACAGCGCCGTCGAGGCAAGCGCCGCAGCAACCACAGTGTGCAGGGTGCGATTGAAAAGCTTCATAATCCATCCTCCTTTTGGATATCTAGGATACTAGAGTACAGCCTATTTTTGCGCAACTGCAAACGTGGGCGAGAGCAGCGATAGCGCTATAGACTTTCGTTGGGTGAGCACGGTTCACGCCAGCTTGTCGGGGTGTGCGACGATGCTATTTCGACAAAGCCTGTTCGATGGCGGAGAGCGGTCCGTCTCGCTTTATATGGTCCAGATGGGTCACCACCTCCGCCACCACATCATGGGCTCTCAACCGGTCGTCACCGACAATCTCCCTGATCGCCAGGATGGCGCGAACGAGATCGGCGCTGTTCCCTTCAGTGGAGCAAACCGCCCCGATCAGGCGCTCAGCCATGGGGTCAACCAGGGCCGCTTCGCCATTGCTGGCCTGCTTTTCGACATAGGCGATCCAGGCCGCAATGGGCAGCGCAAGCAGATGTATGGATTGTCCGCCCTCCAGCCGCTCCAGCATTGGCGCCAGAATACGTTGCGGAAGCTTCTGGCTACCATCCATGGCAATCTGGGCGCATCGATGCTTCAGGCTCGAATTGCCGAAACGGTCCAGCAATCTGTCCGAATAGGCAATCAGCGTCGCCTGCGGCAGCGGAATGGTCGGCGCAGCTTCATCCTGCATCAACCGGCGCAGCAGGGTTTGCACGATCGGCTCGCCAACGACTTCGGCAACGAAGGACTTTCCGAGCAAGAGGCCAAGATAAGCGATCGTAGAGTGACTGCCATTGAGCATGCGCAGTTTCATCAATTCGAACGGTTCGACATCGTCGACCAGTTCAGCGCCCACATCTTCGAATGGTGGGCGCCCGGCCACGAAATTATCCTCGATCACCCATTGGCTGAACGGCTCCGTCACCACCGGCCAGGCATCTTCGACACCCAAAGTGGCCAAGGCCGCAGCCCTGTCCTCGGCAGTCGTTGACGGCACGATCCTGTCGACCATGGTGCCGGGGAAACTCACATGGGTTTCAATCCACTGAACCAGTGTCGGATCGTGCAATTGGGCAAAATCCAGCACAACATTGCGGGTGATCCGCCCATTGCCCTGAAGGTTGTCGCAACTCAGAACGCTCAGCCCATCATGCCCCCGCGCCCGCCTCTCGGCGAAGGCGGCGGTCAGGATGCCCGGTACGCTTCTTGGGGCCTGCGGATTGGCGAGATCGTACATGACTGCCGGATTGGAAATCTGCAGGCGGCCCGTCGCCGGTTCATGGCAATAGCCTTTTTCCGTAACGGTCAGCGAGACGATGCGGGTCGAAGGCCGTGCCATGTGGTCAATGAGCGAACGCGAACTCTGGGAGGCATCGATAATGTCGATGATCGAGCCGATAATGTTTGTCTGCGCGCCCTGGTCGCTTTGCACAGTCAAGGCGTAAAGATATTGCTGAGGCTCCAGCAATTCCTTTGTATCAGGTCTGCGCAGGCTGGCGCCGATAATGGCCCAATCGGGATGATTGGGCAGCAATTGATCGATATAGTTCGCCATATGGGCGCGGTGGAAGGCACCGATACCGATATGCACGATGCCGGGAGCGAGCGAACGACGGTCATATTTCAGACCGTCAACGCCAGATGGCAGCCCGGCGAGCTCTTGTTCTCTCAAGCGTCTGCGCGCATGCATGGCGCTCTCCTCAATGACAAGCATTCGTCAATGTGCAAGCGCGTGCATGACGCCGCGCAATTCGGCCAGGCCCTTGAGGCGGCCAATGGCCGGGTAGCCCGGCCGTGTCCCGCGCTCGACATCGTTGAGCAGTTCATGGCCATGGTCCGACCGGAAGGGTATCTGCCAGTCCCGGCGATTGGCAGCGACCCGTCGCTCCTGCTCATCAAGCAGACCGCCAATGACCCCCACCATATCGACCTGCCCCCCAAGGTGGTCGGATTCGAGAAAGCCGGTGGGAACGCCCTGATCATAGCGAATGACATTGCGCAGGTGCGCAAAGAAAATCTTGTGACCGAGACGTTCGACAAAGCCGGGAAGATCATTGTCGGGGCGGGACCCGAGTGAGCCGGTGCACAGCGTGATGCCATTGGCCGGACTGTCGACGGCTGCGATCATGTCGGCATAGTCCTGTTCCGTCGACATGACGCGCGGTAGCCCCAGCAGCCGGAACGGCGGGTCATCAGGGTGACAGCAAAGGCGCAGCCCCAGCCGCTCGGCGGTGGGCACAACCTCCTCCAGAAAGTCATAATGGTGGCGACGCAACGTATTGTTGTCGATGCCCGCATAACGGCCCAACTGGGCGCGCAGGGTTTCCAGCGTCCAGGATTCGACCGATCCGGCAAGCCCGGCAATCACGGCATCGGCCAGCTCGGTCTTTTCCGCATCGCTCAAGATGACAACAAGCGCCTGCGCCTTTTCGACCACTGCCTCGGGATAGTCCTGCCAGGCGCCTTCGCGCGCCAGAATGTAGATATCAAAGGCGGCGAAGCGGATCAGATCAAAGCTCATTGCTGTGCCGCCATGAGGCAGGGCGAGCCTGTGATCAGTTCGCGTCCAGTCGAGTACGGGCATGAAATTGTAGCAGATGGTCTCCAGCCCTGCGTTGGCGAGATTTTCAAGACTGCGCCGCCAATTGGTAATGTCGCACCGCCAGCCTTCACCCTGGGTCTTGATCGCTTCGCTCACGGGCAGGCTCTCCACGACTTCCCACTCGATGCCGGTGGCGCGGCCATCACTGGTTACGCGCGCTTCCGCCTGGCGCTTCTCGATCTCCTCGCGCGTCCAGACCTGGCCCGGCGGCACATGATAGAGCGAGCACACCAATCCTTCGGCACCAGCCTGGCGAGCATCGATTGCCGAGACCCTGTCTTCAGGCCCAAACCAGCGCCATGTCTGCCTCATCATCCTCCGCACAAAAAATCCTCCAAATTCATTGCCACCATGCTTACTAGCATACTAGGATACTTAAAAGAGCAATGCCGTGTTGGCAAGCTGTGGAATTGAGGAGAACGTCGTGTTTGGAGTCGCTGTTGTCGGGGTGGGCATGGTTGCCGGGATTCACGCGCAGGCGCTGCGCGATCTGGGTGATCTGGTAAAAGTGGTCGGCGTGTACGACAGGGATCAGGGGCGTCTGGCCAGCTTCTGCGAGACCTGGGGATATCCTGCCGCCGCCAGCCTTGAAGAGCTTCTGGCCAGCGCCGAAGTTCAGGCGGTTATCGTGCTGACGCCCCCCAATGTTCGTCGGGATATCGTCGCCGCCGCTGCTGCCGCTGGTAAGCACCTGCTGCTGGAAAAGCCGCTTGAGCGCACCACTGCGGGCGCACGCGAACTGGTGGAGATCGCCAAGGCGCATGGCGTGACGCTGGGCGGCGTGTTCCAGCATCGCTTCCGCGAATCGTCGGTGGCGCTGCGTGAACGCATTGCTTCGGGCGAGCTCGGCGAGCTCGCCACCGTGCGGGTCAGCGTTCCGTGGTGGCGTCCGCAGAGCTATTACGACGAGCCGGGTCGGGGCACCTATGCCCGCGATGGCGGCGGCGTGCTGATCAACCAGGCCATCCATACGCTTGACCTGATGCAGATGTATGCCGGTGCCGTCAGCGAAGTGACCGCCATGCTGGCCACCAGCCGCCTGCATCGCATGGAAGCCGAGGATTTCGTCGCGGCCGGTATCCGATTTGAATCGGGCGCTGCCGGTTCGATCATGGCGACCACCGCTGCTTTTCCGGGCGGTGCCGAATCCATCGTTCTCGGCTTTGGCAATGCGGCAGTGACGCTTGAATCAGGCGCTTTCACGATTTCTTTCCATGATGGTCGCACTGAGACCTTCGGGGAAACATCTTCGACCGGGGGCGGCGCCGACCCTATGGCATTTACCCATGACTGGCACACGTCTGCCCTGCATGATTTCTTCACTTCGGTTGCTGCCGGACGCCCCTCGGCGGTCAGCGGCTCTGATGCTGTCAGCGTGCTTCGTCTGATCGATGCACTGACCCTGTCGGGCCGTGAAGGGCGCATGGTGAAGCTGGACGAGGTGAAGTAATGGCAGAAAATCCCGTCAGGATCGGTGTCGTCGGCATCGACCACCGTCATGTCTATGGCATGCTCGAAGGCATGCTCACGGCCGGCGCAACCTGCGTCGGCTGGTGGACCGAGGGCGAACCGGCCACTGCGGCCGGTTTCGTCAAGCGGTTCGCCGATGTGCCGCGCGTCAATGAGCGCGCCGCCATCATGGATGATGCATCTATCGAGCTGGTCATCATTTCCGCGCCGCCGGCGGAACGTGCGGCGCTTGCCATTGAGGCCATGCAGCATGGCAAGGACGTGATGGTCGACAAACCCGGCTGTCTGACCCTCGACGAACTTGATGCCATTACCCGCGTTGCTCAGGAAACCGGACGCATCTGGTCTGTGGACTTTTCCGAGCGTTTCGAGGTGCCGGCTACGCTCAAGGCGTTGGAGCTGGTGCGTGCAGGTGCCATTGGCGAGGTGGTTCATACCACCTCACTGGGGCCGCACAGGCTCAATCGCGCTACCCGCCCCGCATGGTTTTTCGACCGCGATCTCTACGGCGGCATCCTGGGCGATATCGGCACGCACCAGATCGATCAATTCATGACCTTTACCGGGGCCGAAGACATCGATATCGTCTCGGCCAGCGCCGATAACCTCGCCAATCCCCAGGACCCCAAATTTCAGGACTTTGGGGAGCTGGTGATGCGGAGCGAGCGTGCCCGGGGCTATGCACGGGTCGACTGGTATACGCCCGATGGCCTGCCCAATTGGGGCGATGGCCGCCTGTTCCTGCTGGGCACCAAGGGCTATATCGAGTTGCGCAAATATGTGGATGTCGAGGGACGACCGGGCACCGACCACCTGTTCCTTGTCGACGACAAGGGCACCCAATATATCGACTGCTCCAAGGTCGAGCTGACCTATTTTGCCGACATTGCCCATGACGTCAGAAACCGCACCAAGCGCGCCATGTCTTTTTCCCACGCGGCCAAGGTGACGCGCCTCGCCATCCAGGCGCAATTGCTGGCCGAAAAGACCCGCTGACACTTTTGAGATCGATGGGGAAAGGGGTGGTCATAGACCACCCCTTTTTCTTTGCTCTCATGGGCAACAAAAAATCGGGGGGCCAGAGGCCCCCCGACACTTACCGTATTATATGTCACGCTTACTCGACGGGCTTGTCGGGCCAGGTGACCAGGGAGGTGACGGTCAGGATACGATCGGCGAAGGCAGGATCTTCGCTCAGGGCCAGCAGTGCGGTCGGTTCGGCCTCCAGCGTCAGGACGGGAACACCATCGACTTCGGCCAGAGCCGATTGCGGACGAGCCGGAGCATTGGCGGCGCGCTGGGCAGCCAGTTCTGCAGCCTGGGCCGCGTCCAGCGCATTGACCATGGCGTTGAACTCGCCAAAGGCGCGGTCGCCAAGAGTACCGACACTCCATGAACCACCAAAGCCACGTGGCAGGGCGGGCGGCTGTCCCGGATCGGATTCACCGGCCAGCTCGATCTCGGTGCCGAGCAAGGCGGCATCACGCTGCCAGCCCGCAATGTCGGAGGCGATGACATCGAACAGATGCGACACATCGGCCGAGGTGCCTACGCGGATAATACCGGACGCCACAGTCATGATGCCATTGGCGATACCGGTGAACTGGCTGTCGACCGCCACGAGACGGTCGAACAGGTCGACGATTTCGTCGTCATGCACGCCGCTAAGCGCTGCGTCCAGGGCGATATAGTCACGACCATAGAGATCGATGATCGAGACGATGGCGTCGAGACGGTTGGCATCGTCCAGCTCACCCGCCGAAGCGGCCAGCTGGTAGATAACCTGCCAGTCATTGTTGGTATTGCCGATAACGCCCAGGAAGGCTTCGGTGACGTCGGCATTGCCTTCGTTGAGGAATGGCTCCGCCACGCGCAGGGCAGCGGCACGCAGGTCGGGGTCCGATGCATTGAGCAGATCGACCACCAGTGCAGGCTCTACCGCATCCAGCCCTTCAAGAGCCCACAATGCGTGCAGACGCGCGACAGCATCCTTGTCCGAGCCGGCCAGATCGTTGAGAGCCGGAACGGCCTCGGACTTCTGCTGCACCACGATCAGGCGCTGGGCGTGATCACGATACCAGCCATTGGTGTGCTCAAGCAGACCGACCAGTTCGTCACTCGAAGCATCGCTGAGCTTGATCTGCTCGCTCGGCTGTCCATCCTCGTGGGTGATACGGTAGATACGGCCATTGGCGCCGTGCGTGTCGTCCAGGCCCCTCTCCTCAACCCAATCCTTGAGATAATTGGTCATGAACACCGCGTCCTGAACGACGCCGTGATAGAGATCGAGCACATAGAATGCGCCATCCGGACCGGTTGCCGTATGCACGGGGCGGAAGCGCTCGTCGGTCGAGGTCAGGAAATCACCACGCTCATAGGACTTGCGCAGATAGATGCCCGAGCCCGAATCCTGCAGCGTATTTTTGGTGACGAGGTTACCAGCTGATTCAGGAACCAGGATCGTACCGTAGTCATTTTCGGCCAGGGCCGTACCGCGATAGACCGAGGCACCACCGGCTGAGGTGAGCTCCATCAGCGCACCGCGCTCGTCCAGTGTGCCATCCACATAACCACGGTTGACGCCGGGGGTGGGGCGGGCCGTCCAGACGCGATTGGCGTCGCGGGTCGGGCCGCTGATCCATTCGTGATTGCCGCGATTGCGGGTAAAGACGCTGCTGCGGCCATAATAATAGTCAGGCACATAGCTCATCGATGGCGCGGCAGAATTGCCCTGCCGCAGGATGCGGCCGGCGTCGTCGGCGGTCACGCCCCATTGGGAGATCGAGATGCCACGGGCGACGTCCAGACCCGTGCCGTTCCACTCGTAGACTTCATCGAGATAGGCATTGTAGATGCGGTTATCGATGTTCCAGAACATGCCGTTCGGATTGTGCTCGATCGAGCCGCCCTTGGCGCCATAGACGCCTTCGACCAGCGCGACCTTGCTATCGGCGACATCGTCGCCATCCGTATCTTCGAGCAGCCAGATATTGGGGGCTTCGCCGAGCAGGATCTTGCCGGGTTCGAGAATAAGCAGCGAACGCGGCAGCACGAGGCCCTCTGCAAAGACCTTGCGATTGTCCAGAACGCCATCGCCATCGGTATCTTCGAGGATGACCACCGAGCTCGAAGGCTCGGCGCTGGTCAGGTCTTCGAAGTTGAGCATGAAGGTGGTTTCCACCACCCAGACGCGACCGTCATAGTCCCACTGCATCACGATGCCGTCGCCCAGCAGCGGCTCGGAGGCCACGAGGTCGATCTTGTAGCCCGGCGGCAGCGTGAATGTGGCCATCGAATCTTCGGGCGACACATAGCCGAAAGAGTCCGGGAGCGGGTGGAATGGGGGCGGCCATTGGGCGGATGATGCGTCCTGCGCAACAGCCGTGCCCAGCATGAGCATGCTGGCCAGAACAGGCAAGATTGCCTTGGTTTGGGTATTGAGACTCATCGAAATCTCCTCCTCCGGGTACGATGAACGTGAATGAGGCGTTATTGGCCGAACCGTATGCCCTCCAGGGCGTCGGGTTTGGTTGGCATGCCCTTGGTGCTCTGGGCCATGCCATTGACCTTGGCGATATGGGTGATGATCGTGGCCACCTGTGCATCGGACAGCGTGCCGCCGGCACCGGCAGGCATCTGCTCCTGGATGAAGGTGAACAGGTCGATCACCGGCGCATCGATCCAATGCGCAAAGTTGTCGCCGGACAGGGGGGGCGCAGATGTGCCTTCCAGATTGTTGCCGTGACACTCCGCGCACAGGCGCTGATAATTGGTCTTTCCGCCCACGGCCTGACCGGCCATGTAGGTGAAGGGAGCCAGATCGGACGCACCGGCACCAGCGTTCGCATCGGCATCCTGGGCAACCACATGGCTGCCCACGGCAAGAAGGGCGATCGCGGCAGGCGCCAGCCAGAGCAAAGATCTAGGAGGAACAAAATTTCTCAGAGTCACGGGGGCTACTCTCATGAAGTGGGTGAAGTGTTTTCGGCCTGAGCGCGCCGGTTGGGAAAAATCCTCTTCAGGGCTGCAAACACCGGGCGGCTGATTGCCGGGATGCTGAGCAGGATGGTGATGACCACGATGCTGCAGAGCAGAAGGCTGATCGGGCGCGTGAAGAAGGGCGTCCAGTCGCCATTGGTCAGGCCGAGTCCACGGCGCAGGTTAAGATCGAGCAGGTCGCCCAGCACGATGCCCAGCACCAGCGGCGCCATCGGGTATTTCATCTGCCGCAGGAAGAAGCCGATGAAGCCGAAGACCAGCATCACATAGACATCGAACATGCGCTGGCTGACGGCGAAGGAGCCGACGACACAGAGCACGGCGATGACCGCCATCAACCGGTCACGCGGCACGCTGACGATCTTGATGAAGACCTTGGTCAGCGACAGGCCAAAGAACAGGTTGGCGAACGTGGCCAGCAGCAGCATGGCAATGACTTGGTAGAGGAACACCGCATTTTCGATCATCATCATCGGGCCGGGCCGGATGCCATGAATATACATGGCTGCAATCAGCACGGCGGCAGCCGCCGAGCCCGGCAGAGCCAGGGTCAGGGTCGGGATCATCGAGGCTGAAACCACGGCATTGTCGCCAGTTTCCGCCGCGATCAGGCCTTCATGGCTGCCCTTGCCATATTCTTCCGGATGCTTGGAGAGGCGCTTGGCCACCGCATAGGACGACCATGCGCCCACATCTTCGCCGACGCCGGGAATGATGCCGACAAAGGTGCCGATCAGCCCCGAACGGCCAATGGTCTTCCAGTGTTTGAGGACTTCCATCGGCCGCGGAATAACCCGGTCGGTGACGTCGATCGGACGCATGCGCAGCTTGGTCATGACCGAGCTCATGATTTCGGCAAGGCCGAAGGCGCCGACCATGGCCGGAATGATGTCGATACCGGCCGACAGCTGGCTATTGCCAAAGGTGAAGCGCTGCACGACATGCAGGCTTTCGAGTCCCACCATGGCGACCAGCAGCCCGAGCACACCGGCGATGTAGCCCTTGAGCGGGGTATCGCTGCCGCTCATCTGGCCCGAGATCACCACGCCGAACAGCGCAAGCCAGAAGAACTCGAACGAGCCGAAGGTCAGCGCAACTTCGGTGAGGAGCGGCGCGATGATGGCCAGCGCGAGAATGCCCACCATGGTGCCCAGGGTCGAGGACACGGTGGCCAGACCCATGGCGAGACCGGCCTTGCCCTGCATGGCGAGAGGGAAACCGTCCAGCGTCGCGGCCGCATTCGCCGGAGTGCCGGGAATATTGAGCAGGATCGCCGTACGGCTACCGCCATAGATGGCGCCGAGATAGACGCACATCAGGGTCAGGATCGCCTGTTCGGGCGCCATGCTGTAGGTGAGCGTTACCAATAGCGCCACGCCCATGGTCGCGGTAAGCCCAGGCAGAAGCCCGATCACGAGGCCAAGCAGCGTCGCCCAGATGATGTTGAAGATCGATGCGGGTGTCAGGAAGAAGGCGATGCCCTGACCGAGAAGAATAAGTCCGTCCATCATCTCACCTATGGCAGTCGCACGAGGAAAATCTGCGCGAACAGCAGATAGATGCCGCCGCCACAGACCAGGGCGGTGGCCGCGGCCCAGAACATTGTGCGCAGGAGCGGGGTCGGCTCGCTGGTTACGAACACTTCGAGCACGATGATGAAGCCGAAAATAAACAGCATCGACGCCAGCCAGAATGGCATGTGACCGATCAGCAGCAGCGTGAAAACCAGAACCAGACCACCCGCGGCAGCAGCACGAGCGGCGGCCTTGGTGCGCAAGACGGCGAGCAGGGCCGCAGCCGAGCCGCGATCCGTCAGCCGATAGGCGCGAATACCGAGCAGCAAGGCCAGCCCGACAAGGGCAGCGCCAAGCGCCATTGGAACGAGACCAGGAATGGTGAGCGGGTGGACCCGACGCGCTTCAAGACGAGGCATGTTGAAAGCCTCGATAAAGACGTAGAGACCCACCACGACCAGAATAGCGGCCATGATGAAATCGGCCAGGGCGCTAGCCCGGGCGTTTTGCTGTTCTTCCATTGAATTTAGTCCTTGCCGAAGAGACAAGCAGGGGAGCCAGCAGCCCCCCTGCCTCTTCGTTTACTGAGCCGCAGTCTCGGTGCGCGCTGCGCAATCCACGCCGATGGTCGACGGGTCATTCACGGCATCACCACGCGCCAGGGCAGCACAAGCCTGCGACACAACGGTAGCGGAGACGGCGCTGCGCGCTTCGGCGCCATGGAGCGGGGTGAACAGAGCACCGGCCTGAATGGCGTAGTTCTTGACGACGTCAGAGGTCGCAACCTTCTCGGCCCAGATGGTGTCGAGGGTCGAGATAACCTCGTCAGGAACGCCCTTTGGAACCAGGATACCGAAGTAATTGTAGGCGATCGGCATATCGGGCAGCCATTCGGTGACCGGCGGGATTGGAGCCACGCCGTCAATGGTCAGCGGCTGATCCGAGAGCACAGCCAGCGGACGCAGACGGTTGCCGCGGATCAACTCGGACTGCTCACCAGCCAGCTGAGTGGTCATCATCGCTTCGCCTGCGGCAGTTGCGATCGTGGCCGGACCACCGCCTTCATAGGTGACGAGATTATATTCGAAATCGCCGGCAGCGCCGAGATTTGCGATCGCCGTACCGGCAGCGGAGCTGACACCGGCGGTTGCAACGGTAATATTGGAACCTTCCGCGCGCAGGGCTTCGAGCAGTTGACCGAAATCCTGATACGGGCTGTTAGCCGGAACGCTGACCACGGATACGTTGGCAACGCTCAGATAGAGGTGCCAGTCGTCGATGCTGGTACCCTCGATGAGGCCGGTCACCGCGTAGGTGGCGGCATCGGCGATGCCAGTGGCCAAGATGGTATAACCGTCCCGTTCGCCTTCGAGCACGCCCTGTGTGCCAACGGCACCCGAACCGCCGGGCTGGTTGACGACAACCACATTGGTGCCCAGAGCCTCGGACAGGATCGGGGTGGTAACGCGGGTGACCTGATCGGTCGCGCCACCGGCGCCCCATGGAACGATCACGTTGATTACGCGATCCGGCGTCCATTCCTGCGCAAAGACGCTGCTGGATGCCAGCGCTATGGAACCGATGAGTATGGCCTTGTTAAATGCGAGCATGATGTCCTCCCTGCTCTCCTCCGATGGACATTTCATGCCATCTAGGATACTAGGATACACATTGATGTCGTCGTTGCAAGGGAAATGCGACGCGGATTTTGGGATGAATAACCAGCAAGTAACGGGAAACCTATGAATATCGCGGTCTTTACGCTGGTTTGAGCGCCCTATGCAGTTATAGTCTTCAAGAACCTCCATGGGCTAATAGTGGAGGGTGAAAGCTAATCGGAGGGACATGTGGGTTCAGTAGAAGATGTCTATGCGGCCGCGTTCTCAGGATCAAAGATCGATTTTAGTCTACCAATGTCGCCGCAGATCTATGGAATCATTCGTCTGGCCATTGTGGAAGGTCGCATCCCTCCCAAGACGCCCATCTATGAAGCCAAGTTCAGTGACATTATCGGGGTAAGCCGCACGCCGCTGCGGGCGGCCTTGCAGCAATTGGCCAAGGAAGGTCTGGTCGAAACCCGGCCTCAGGTTGGCTCGGTGGTAGCGCCGGTGGATCGGCGCAAGATCATGTCGTCCGTTTTCTGCCGCGGCGCTCTTGAAACGGCCGTCGTCTGGCGGCTTGCGCAAATGCAGGATGTAGATTTTTCGGGCATCCAGCGCATTCTGGCCATTCAGGCCGAATGCACGGCGCGCGATGATTACGGCAGCTTTTTCCCGGCCGACGAGAATTTCCATGCCCTGCTCGCCGAACTGGCTGGTGTGCCCGAGGCATGGCAATTGGTGCTGTCGAGCAAGACGCATGTCGACAGGGCGCGCATGCAGTTGCAGGCGTCCATACCGGGTCGTGCAGCGGCAGCCTATCAGCAGCACCTCAAGATCGTCGATGCCATCAAGGCCCATGATGCCGAAGCGGCAAAAAAGCTGATGGAGCAACACGTCAATTCGGCACTCGACATCCTCGATCAGAGCCCGGCAACAATTTCATAGCCGGGCCAATTTCGAGCTGCGTGCCGTTATTCGATAGTGCTGACCTCGGGGCCAATTGTGCAGATGGGTGTTGTCAGACAGCAATTCCTTCACCTTGGCATCGCTCTTGTAAATGTCCTCGGGATCACCAGACAAAGCCGCCCAACGGAATGGGCAATGCCGCGGCAGAAAAGCGGACGGATATAGGTCGGCACGAAGCCGGGGAATGCGACGGCGTTTTCGGAGTCCTCGTCCTTGGCGACCTGGCGGATATTGTTGCCATAATCGAGCGCGGGAACCCCAGCCTCGTGGAAGGCGACCATGGCCTCAACATGCTTACGCATGGACTTGCGCGCCGCAACCTTAATCGATTTGGGATCGCTTTCGCGCTTGGACTTGGTTTCCTCAACAGTCGAGCCCAATGGCAGATAGCCATTGTGCGGGTCGTGGGCCGCGGCCTGATCTGTGACCATATCGGGCCGCGGGCCACCGGACTGCATGCGTTCGAGAATCTACGGGAAAATTTCCGCAACATTCGTAGCCGCCCACCAAGCGCAGCCTCAGAGGCCTTAAGGCACGGCTTTTGCGCCGGTCATAAAGGCCACGGCGTCGGACATGGTATAGTCCTTGGGATCGATGACGCAGAGGCGGCGACCGAGGCGATGGACATGGATACGGTTTGCCACCTCGAACACATGCGGCATGTTGTGGCTGATGAGAATGATCGGAATGCCCCGCTCACGGACGTCCTGAATAAGATCAAGAACCCGGCGTGATTCCTTGACACCCAGGGCAGCGGTGGGTTCGTCAAGAATAACGACTTTGGAGCCGAAGGCAGCGGCACGGGCCACGGCGACGCCTTGGCGCTGGCCACCCGACAGGGTTTCGACCGCCTGATTGATATTCTGAATGGTCATCAGCCCCAGTTCAGAGAGCTTTTCGCGGGCAATGCGTTCCATGGCCGCGCGATCGAGCTGGCGCAGGACCTTGCCCATGAAGCCCGGCTTTCGCAGCTCGCGCCCCATGAACATATTATCGGCAATGGACAGCGCCGGGGACATGGCCAGCGTCTGGTAGACCGTTTCGACGCCTGCCAGACGGGCGTCGATGGGTGAGGAGAACTCGACCTTTTTGCCCTCGAGGAAGATATCGCCGCTATCGGGGCGGATGGCTCCGGACAAAGTCTTGATCAGCGACGATTTGCCCGCACCATTGTCACCGATGACGGCGAGTATCTCGCCCGGCATGAGGTCGAAGTCGCAATTGTCGAGTGCGGTGACACGGCCATAGCGCTTGTTGAGATTGTGCGCGGAAAGAATGGGTTGCATCAGGCAGACACCTTTCTGATCCATTGATCAATGGCCACGGCGGCGATGATAAGCGCGCCGATAAGGAGATAGGTCCATTGCGCGTCGGCACCGAGCAGGCGCAAGCCAAGCGAGAAAACACCGACAATGAGCGCGCCGAAGAACATGCCCAGAATGGAGCCGCGACCGCCGAAGAGCGAAATGCCGCCGATCACCACGGCCGTAATGGATTCGATATTGGCGGATTGCCCGGACGTGGGAGAGACGGAGCCTATGCGTCCGATCAGCACCCAGCCGGCAAAGGCGCAGATAAGGCCGGAGAGCATATAGACCGAGATGAGAATGCGCTTGGTATTGACGCCGGACAGTTCGGCAGCGTCCGGATCGTCGCCGACGGCATAGACATGCCGACCCCAGGCGGTGTGTTTGAGCACATAGGCGAGAACCAGCACCAGCACGATGAAGAAGATGACGCCATAGGTGAAGACGGCGCCCCCTATGGTGAAGGACTTGCCGAAAAACTGCAGCAATGGCGCCTGCGTTTCGATCTCCTGGGCGCGGATTGTTTCATTGCCGGAATACAAAAAATTGGTGGCAAGGGCGATCTGCCAGATGCCGAGCGTCACAATGAAGGGCGGTAGCTTGATCCTGGCAATAAGCCAGCCATTGATGAAGCCGATAAAGGTGCCAACCACCAATCCGCAGGCGATCGCCACCGCCGGCGGCAGGCCCAGCTTGAAGGTGAACTGGCCCATGATCACCGAACTCAGCACCATGATGGCGCCAACCGACAGATCAATGCCGGCTGTCAGAATGACCAAAGACTGCGCTGCACCGACAATGCCGACAATGGCCACCTGCTGGAGAATGAGCGTCATGGCGAAAGACGAGAAGAATTTCGTGCCCAGAAGCGCGCCAAAAACAATGATCGACAGGATGAGGACGATCAGGGGCACCAGAGCCGGATTGGAATGCAGCGCATGTTGCACGCGCGACAGCAGGGTCAATTCGTGATCAAAACTGGCGATGGATTCCGGGCGTTTGACAAGGCCGCTTTCGGCCTCGGATTGGTTCGGCATAGGCGCACCTCCCTCGGTTGCCATTCGATGTCAGGGACGGGTACGCGCCCGCCCCTGCCAATATCATAGACTATTAGACCGGGATCAGCCCCAGCAGAGTTCAGCACCTTTGACGGTGTCGATGGAGTCCACGCCATCGACCGGCTCATCGGTCACGAGGGTAACGCCGGTATCGAAGAAGTCCTTGCCATCAGTGGGCTGCGGTGCAGTGCCACTATCGGCCCACGCCTTGATGGCCTCGACGCCCAGAGCCGCCATCTGCAATGGATATTGCTGAGACGTGGCCCCGATGACCCCATCCTTGACATTGGCGACGCCAGGGCAGCCGCCATCGACCGATACGATCAGCACATCATTCTCGCGGCCGAAAGACTTCAGCGCCTCATAGGCACCGGCAGCCGAAGGCTCGTTGATCGTATAGACCACATTGATCGAAGGGTCCTTGGTCAGGAGGTTTTCCATGGCCTTGCGACCGCCTTCCTCATTGCCGGAGGTGATGTCGTGCCCGACGATACGCGCATCGGCCTCATCGCCCCATTTGTTCGGGTCACCCAGATCGATGCCAAATCCCTGCAGGAAACCCTGATTGCGCAACACGTCCACGGTGGGCTGGGTGATATTGAGATTGAGCAGGGCGATGCGGGCATTTGCGGCTTCAGCACCAAGCTTGCCGGCGGCCCATTTACCGATCAGTTCGCCAGCGATGAAATTGTCGGTGGCAAAGGTGGCGTCGGCAGCGTCAGCAGGCGTCAGCGGGGTGTCGAGGGCAATCACGACGAGCCCGGCGTCACGCGCCTGCTGTACGGACCGGACGATGGCAGACGTATCTGACGCGGTGATCAGGATGCCGCTAGCGCCATCCGCAATGCATGTCTCGATAGCGGCGACCTGGGTTTCGTGGTCGCCATCAATGCGTCCGGCATAAGATTTCAGCGATACGCCAAGCTCCGCAGCCTTGGCCTCGGCGCCTTCCTTCATCTTGACGAAGAAAGGATTGGTATCGGTTTTGGTAATGAGACAGGCGCTGACATCCTGAGCAATGGCGGCAGTTGACATGGTGGCAAGGCACAATGCCGCGCCTGCAAGCAGCTTCTTCATCGATCTCTCCCTTTTCCGGCACGGACCCACAGGCTCCTCCGCCTGATCAGTCGCCGGGTTGTCTGATTGAACGGGCCTAGCGTGGCGAGGAAATGGCCATGCGTCAATATATAAATCTCATTTATTTATTAATTAGCTTTGGACTATCTTCCACGACGCACAAGCCTTCACTATGGTGCCCGGCATGGAGAACGCAGTTATCAGATCGCTGAGCGGGGGCGTGAATCAGAGCGGGGTGCGCGACTATAATGAGCGCCTGCTTCTGACGCTTCTGCAGCGCAATGGCCCGACGGCGGGAAGCGATCTGGCGCGGCTCGCAAACCTTTCTCCGCAAACAGTTTCCATCATTTTGCGCGAGATGGAGGCCGAGGGACTATTAACGCGTGGCGCGCCGGTCAAAGGCAAGGTCGGCAAGCCCTCGATTCCAATGAGTCTGGCCGAAAATGGCGCCCTCTCCTTCGGGGTCAAAATCGGTCGCCGCAGTGCTGTTCTGCTGCTTGCCGATTTCCGCGGCGAGGTCCGCCACGAGCTTCAATTCACCTATAAATATCCCCTGCCCGAGCCGATCTTTGCGTTTCTGCGCAACGGGCTCGAAACGATTCTTGCCAAATGTAGTCCCGGCGAACGCAAGCGAATCTGCGGCATTGGCATCGGCACGCCGTTTGAACTCTGGCGCTGGAACGAACTGGTGGGCGCACCAGCCGAGGATTTCATCGGCTGGAAGGATGTCGACTTCGTTTCCGAACTCAAGTCTTTCACCGACCTGCCGGTCAGCGTGGTCAATGACGCAACGGCCGGCTGTCAGGCCGAGCATATTTATGGGCGCGGCAAGGAATTTCGTGACTACGCCTATTTCTTCATCGGCGCCTTTATCGGCGGCGGCATTGTGCTCAATCACTCCGTTTATCAGGGGTATCAGGGCAATGCCGGCGCGTTGGGCTCGCTGCGCAGTTTTGGCCCGCAGGGCGAAAGCCAGCAATTGATCGACACGGCTTCAATTCACCTGCTGGAAACCCGGCTTGCCGAAAATGGTATCGATCCGCAGGAATTATGGGACCAGCCGCAAGACTGGAGCCATGTCTCTCGTCTGGTCGAGCCCTGGCTTGGCCGCACGGCGCAGGAGCTGGCGCGCGCCAGCCTCTCGGTCTGTGCGGTCATCGATTTTGAAGCCATCGTCATCGACGGCGCATTCCCCACCGACGTCAAACATGAACTGGTGGAGCGTACGCGCCGCTATCTCGTCAATCAGGACATGCGCGGACTGATTGCACCAAGGATCGAAGCCGGCGCGGTGGGCGGAAATGCGCGTGCGATCGGCGCTGCTGCAAGTCCCCTGTTTGAGCGTTATTTCATGAATGGTGGCACCAAACTCTGACACCACGGAGCTGCGCTTGCTTTTCACCGCATGAGGACGTACCCGATTGTGCCTAGCGACGCCTGAGAGGCCATAAGATGAAGGTACTCGTTACTGGAGCTGCCGGATTTATCGGCTATCACGTGGCCGAGCGGTTGCTGGCGCGTGGCGATAGCGTCGTTGGTTTCGATCTGGTCGACGACTATTACGACCCTTCGCTCAAGGAGGCCCGGCTAGAGCGCCTCGCACGCCACGGGCAGAATTTCTCGTTTATCCGGGCCAATCTGGCGGATAGGGCTGCGGTAGAAGCCTGCTTTGCCGCGCACAGCTTCGACAGGGTCATCCATCTGGCTGCGCAAGCCGGCGTGCGCTACAGCCTTGAAAATCCACATGCCTATGTGGAATCCAATCTGGTCGGCTTTACCAATGTGCTGGAGGGATGCCGACACAGCGGCGTGGGGCATTTGTGCTATGCCTCAACGTCCAGCGTTTATGGCGCCAATAGCAAAATGCCGTATTCCGAGCATGATGGCGCGGACCATCCGCTGCAATTTTACGCGGCCACCAAACGCGCCAACGAGTTGATGGCCCATAGCTATAGCCATCTGTTCCAATTGCCGACCACCGGCCTGCGGTTCTTTACCGTCTATGGGCCGTGGGGCCGCCCGGATATGGCGCTGTTCACCTTTACCAGAGCCATTCTGGCAGGCGAGCCGATCAAGCTGTTCAATGGTGGCGATCACGTCCGCGACTTCACCTATATTGACGATATTGCCGAGGGCGTGGTCCGCGCGTCGGACAGTCCTGCCGCCCCGGACCCGAACTGGGATGCTAGCGCGCCGGATCCCGCGTCGAGCAATGCACCGTTCCGTATTTTCAATATCGGCAATACCAGCCCGACGCCTTTGATCGATTATGTGGCCGCCATTGAAGAGGCGCTCGGCAAAACTGCAATCCGTGAGCTTCTGCCCATGCAGCCCGGCGACATGCCCAATACCTTTGCCGATATTTCCCAATTGCAGGCCGCCACCGGCTTTCGCCCCGACACGCCCGTCAGGGAAGGGGTGCGCCGGTTCGTCGATTGGTACCGGCAGTTTTATCAGGTCTAGATGCGGTGGAACCGGCCCCAGGGCCGGTTCCTGTTTGTTGCATAAAACCCGCAAAAACGCGGCGCACCGACTTTAGATATCGACCTCGTCATCGCCGAGCCCATCGACTTCGGCGGCAGCGCGGCGGAGAATTTCGGCGGCGCGGCGCTGTTGCTCATCATTGCCCTTGCGGGCCTTTTTGAGCGCCAGTTTCAGGGCCTTGCGCGCCGCTTCCAGCTCGGGAATAGCGTCGTGCATGGGCCGGTCCTGTTCGGCGGCGGCGCGTTCGCCCCAAAAGGGCGGCACATTGCCATCTTCGGGCCGGTTCTCATTGCCAAAAGGGAAATCGGCACGGACGAATTCGCGGAACCTGCTCATCTGCTCGCCAGTCTTGGCGAGGAAGTCCAGCGTCGTGGCGACGCCATCGCGGTTTGCGTCCAGATGCGCCCTGCCCTCATCGGTGATGGTGTAAAGCTTCTTGTTGCCATCCGCCGAAGAGGTCACATAACCAGCCTCTTCCAAAAAGGTCAGCGCCGGATAGACGATGCCGGGGCTGGGCGAATAGACCCCATTGGAGCGCTCTTCCACCGCCTTGATCAAATCATAGCCATGGCGGGGCTGCTGCTCGATGAAATAGAGCGCGATAAGGCGCAGGTCACCCGAGGCCAACATGCGGCCGACACGGACATTGCCACCCCAATTGCCGAATTCGTCATCGGCCATGCGCTGCATGCGGCCCCAGCCGCGCCGCGCCATCTGCTCGAACTTGCGCCAGTTCGGCTCGCCGTCTTTCCAATAGCTCATGATGTATCTCCAGATATATCGTAAAAGCCCTTCGCCGCCTAAAATCGGGACTTCACGTGCAGGTTTCAAGATATATCTTGGAATAATCTGAGGCGCGAAACGAAACACCCCCGGACCTATGGTCCGAGGGTGCAAAATTCAGCGAGCCGATTAAGATCAGGCTGTCAGGCTGCCATGGGCCGGAGGCTTGTTGTCGCGGTCGAATTCGCCGTGGCGGCGGAAGCGCCACATATAGGTGGGCAGAACCTCGTCCATCGACTGCGGCGCAATGCCGAAGGCAGCAAAGGTGCGCTTGTCCTTCCTGGCCTCGTCGGAAACGACATTGTCGATCCCCAGCAGTTCGATCTGATCGGCGGTGACTAGCGGCTTGAAGGGCAGGATGCCCAGGATCGCGGCGCCCAGCTTGGCGATACCCGCCGGGAAGGGCACCAGCGGGCGTTTGCGGCCGGCTTCGCGCAGGATGCGCTCCATCAGTGCCTTGTGGCTTTCCACATCCGGGCCACCCAGCTCATAGATGCGGCCGGTCTTGACCTCACCCTCGGCGGCCTTGGCGATGGCCTCGGCCACATCACCGACATAAACCGGCTGGAACAGCGTTTTGCCCAAAACCAGCGGCATGATGGGGAACATGCGGGCCAGCGTGCCCATGAGGTTGAAGAAACCATCACCCTGACCGAACAGGATCGAGGGCCGCACAACAACTGCATCGGGGAAGCCCTCCAGCACCGCCGCCTCGCCCGCAAGCTTGGACGACGCATAAGCGCTGACCTCAGCAGCCTTGTCGACACCAAGCGCGGAAACATGCACCAGAGCCGTAGCGCCCGCCGCCTTGGCAGCGCGCGCCACCAAACCAGCGCCTTGGGCATGCACGGCATCGAAACGCTGCTTGCCGCGCTCGAAACCGATGCCCACCAGATTGATGACGATATCGGCCCCGGCTACGGCGCGCTGCACCGAGGCCTCATTGCGCAGATTGGCCTGAATGGGCATGACCTGGCCGACCGTGCCGAACATACGGGTTTCACCCGCCAGATCGGGGCGGCGTACGGCGACACGGATGCGATAGCCCTTGCGCGCCAGCAATTGCACCAGATGCGTGCCGACAAATCCCGACCCACCGAAAATGGTGACGAGCTTGGTGACATTGCGATCCATCTTGGGGCTCCAGATCAGGCTGAATTGTCTCTGCCGCTTCTAGCGCAAGCGCCTTGCCTCTGTCGAGCCTTGCGGGGCTTTTGCCGCTGCGACGAAAACTTCTGTGCCGGGGAAAGAATGCGCATTGACAATATCATGACGGCACCCTAGTTACTCGCCCGTCGCCCAGATGGCGGAATTGGTAGACGCGCACGGTTCAGGTCCGTGTGCCGCAAGGCGTGAAGGTTCGAGTCCTTTTCTGGGCACCAATTTCAAAAACCCCGTAGCCGCAAGGCCGCGGGGTTTTTTGTTGCGCTGATCGGGATTGACCGAAAAGTAATGGCTTGGCCTTAGCTCTTGGAGCCTATTCGCCGGAGAAACGCCATGAGCTATGTGCAAAGCATTTTGCAGCCCGAAGAACAGGTGCTGGCGACCGGCAAGATGCACTGGATCATCTATGTGCGCGGCGTGCTCATCCTGATCGCGGGCCTTGCCATTCTGCTGATCCCGCTTCCCGATGACCTGCGGTTTCTCGTGCAGGTCGCGGGGATTGGCGTGATGGTGGTGGCGCTGGTCCTGCTGGTCGGCGCCTGGATCGAGCAGGTCACCACCGAAATCGCGGTCACCAATCGCCGGGTGATCCAGAAACGCGGGCTTATTCGGCGCACCACCGGCGAGATGAACATGGACAAGGTGGAATCGGTCCATGTCGACCAGACCATTCCGGGCCGCATTTTCGACTATGGCACGATCGCCGTGCGAGGCACTGGCTCGGGCATTGAGGGCCTGCACCATATTGCGCGACCGCTTGAGGTGCGCAGCGCCATTCTGGTGCGCTGAGCTATAGTTTGCGCCGCCTGCCGCCGCGCCAGGAAGCGACGACGCCCACCAGCATACCGGCCAGGATGGCTATGATGAACGGCCAGTGCCGCAGCTGCGCAAAGACGGTGCCCGGCAATTTCTGATGCGGCCGCACATCGAGCGCGCCCATTTCGCCGGGCGCGAGTTCTGCGGTAATGCGGCCCAGCGGATCGGTGGCGAAGGTGAGGCCGGTATTGGCGGCGCGGATGAGGCTCATACCCTCCTCCACCGCCCGCAGGCGCGCGTGATGGGCATGCTGGGCCGGACCGATGGCATAGGCATCGAACCAGGCATCATTGGTGAGATTGAGCAGGAATTGCGCGCCTGCCGTATCGCCCAGATCGCCTGAAAAGATGATTTCGTAGCAGACCAGAACCAGCGCCGCCGGCGCATTGGGCAGGCTCATCAGCCTGCGTCGCGCATCGCCCGCCGACCAGCCGTCAGCGCCGGGCACGAATTGGGTAATGCCCAGACGCGAGAAAAAATCGGCCAGCGGCAGATATTCCCCGAAGGGCACGAGATGGGCCTTGTCATAGGATGAGACGATTTCACCATCACTATTGATCGCCACCACCGAATTATAGGGCGGCTCACCCGGGCGGGCGCCATCGAGGTCAAGCGGGCGGCGCGGTACCCCGGCAATCAGGCTCGCCTGATCAGGCAGCATGCGAGCAATGCGCGCCAAGGCTTCAGGATAAGTCTCAAGGAAAAAGGGCAGGCTCGATTCGGGCCAGATAAGATGGGTAATGTCGGCCAGCCCCTGATCGCTGGGGTCCATGCGCATATCCGAGAGCATGACCAGCCGGTCCACCAGCGCCACCGGATCGACATTGCCGAAATCGGCATGTTCATAGACCAGCGGCTGCACCAGCCGCAGAGCCACATCCTGCCGCTCGGTGGAAATATTGCCGGCAAGCCGGTTCCAGCCAAAGGCAAGCTGGGTAGCGATGACCAATAGAGCCAGAAACAGGGGCGCCAGCCGCCGCGACCAATTGCGCTCGTCGGCGGGCCAGATCAAGGCCGGGGTCATGGCGAGAAGCGGGGCGAGGAAAGTCAGCCCATAGACCCCGATCACCGAGGCGAGCTGCATCATCTCGTCGGTGCCGGTGAGGCTGTATCCGAGCAGATCGAAGGGAAAGCCGGTAAAGACGTGGCCGCGCACGAATTCAGCCGCCGCCAGCCAGGCCGACAGTGTCAGGATGCGGGTCCAGCCATGACTCCAGAACAGATGCGCAAAAGCACTGGCAAAGCCCCAGAACAGGGCAATCAGCGCTGCCAGAGCCGCAATGGCGAAGGGCATGGCGCCCAGCACCCAGCCGCCCTCGACGAAAAAGGCCGCGCCCAGCCAGTGAAAGGCCACGAGGAAATAGCCCCAGCCAAAGGCAAAGCCGATGGTGAAGGCGGGTCCGAACAGCCGCCGCAATCCCCGGGGTCGTTCCGCACCATCCAGCGCCCAGACCCAGACGGGCAGGGTGAAGAACAGCAGGGGCAGGATGAAGAAAGGCGGCACCGAAAGCCCGGCCAGCGCCCCCGCTACGACAAGCAGCAGAAAGCGGCGCCAGCCCTGGCTCAGCATGGCAGTTTCGGCCAGCCAGGTCATGGCCGGAAAGGACGCGAATCACGAAGCATTGGGGCAAGGTGGTCTTGGGCGGGCGAGGCGTCAAGAAGGTGGACTTGGAGGATGGTGAGAGAGTAGAGATGCCGCGACGCGACGCCCTCTCCTGAGGAGCGTTGCAGAACGATCATTTTGGCCCATGCCGCAGAAGCGGGCTCGATAGAACACCCTCCCCTTGACGGGGAGGGATGGGGTGAGGTGTCCCGCACTCAGACATCGTGGCTTCCCGCACCCCCTCCCGCCTCCTCCGTCAAGGGGGAGGTGTCCGCCGGTGAGCGCTGCAATAGCTGCGGAAAACGCTCCCTGACGGAGGCGGGCGTGTAGCGGCGAAGGAATGGGATTTTTGCCTTTATGAACCAGCCGATCACCCTTGCCATCGACACCGCAGCACCCCGCCTGCAATTGGCGCTGGCCTTTCCCGATGGCCGGGTGGACACGCTTGTGGAGGACATTGCCAAGGGCCATGCCGAAATCCTGTTCGACCGGATCGCCGCCCTGCTGGCCCGCAATGGCATTGGCTATGCCGATCTGGGCCGAATTGCCGTCACCACCGGGCCGGGCTCGTTTACCGGGCTGCGCATTGGCCTGTCTGCCGCCCGGGGGCTGGGACTGGCGCGTAAAATTCCGGTGCTGGGCATTCCCAGCCTCTTGGCCATTTCGCTTGGCGCTGCATCCGGGCCGGTTGCGGTTCTGGTCGATGCGCGGCGCGGCGAGGCCTATTTCGAAATCTTTCCCGCGCCGGGCATTGTCGGGGACGGTCCGCGCCTGCTGCCCATGGACGAAGCGCGCGCCGCAATTCCGACCGCTGCCATCCTGATCGAATCGCCCTTTGCCGCCATCGGTGCCATGGCGCAATTTGCGGCCAGTGGCGATGCGCTGGCATTCCCACCCCACGCTGCCTATATCCGGGACGCTGACGCCAAGCCGCAGAACGCGGCCCGGATTCCGAGACGCGCGACATGATGAAATTGTGGATGGCCCCCGGCGGGCTCCATATCGAGCCGGGCGAAAGTAGGGATGCCAAGGAGCTGGCGCGTATCCATGCCCAGAGCTTTTATCGCGGTTGGCCGGTGGAGGAATTTGTCGGCTTTCTCAATGATGGTGCGAGCCCGGTCTATATTGCCTGCGACGCGCGCCGCCGCATTGCCGGTTTCGCCCTGATCCGCAATGTGCTCGATGAATCCGAATTGCTGACCATTGCCGTCGATCCCAAATGGCGTGGCAAGGGGCTGGGACGGGCGCTGATGAATGCGGTCTTTGCCGATCTCATGCTGTCGCCGGCCCGCAGGATGTTTCTTGAAGTGGACGAACAGAATCTGTCGGCGCTGCGGCTCTATCAAAAGCTCGGCTTTGCAACGATCTCGTCCCGAAAGGGCTATTATCCGCGCCCGGATGGCTCTGCTGCCACCGCGCTTGTCATGGCGCGCGATCTTGGCTAACCCGGTCGACGATACTACTTGCCGGGGAGTTTTGGCGTGAGCAAGAACCCATCAGAGCTGAGCCTGGAAGAGTCCTGCGTGGCCCATGGCATGCGCATGACCGACCAACGCCGCACCATTGCCCGCGTCATCGAAGCGGCTGCCGACCATCCCGATGTGGAAGAATTATATCGCCGCGCCTCGGCGCTCGATCCGCGTATTTCGCTCTCGACGGTCTATCGCACCGTCAATCTGTTTGAAGAGGCCGGGCTGGTTACCAAGCATGACTTCAAGGATGGAAGGGCGCGGTTTGAACCCATTCCCGACGAGCATCATGACCACCTCATCGATATCCGCTCCGGCAAGGTGATCGAATTCCGCAATGAGGAAATCGAGGCCATCCAGGATCTGATTGCCAAGCGGCTTGGTTACAGGCTGGTCGATCACCGCCTCGAACTCTATGCCGTGCCCATCGACGACAAAAAGGCCTGAACCGGCAATGATCTTTCGGACGCTGTTCTTCGTTTTCGTATTTGTGCCCTTCCTCATCGTGATCATTCCGGTACAGGGCCTGATCGTGGCGCTCAACCTGCCGTTCTGGCCTGTGATCCCGCATATATTTCACAAGCTGGGCTGCATCTTTCTCGGCCTGCGCATCACAGTGATCGGCGAAGCGGCCAAGGGACAGCCCACGCTGCTGGTTTCCAACCATGTTTCATGGACAGATATCATTGCGCTGGGTTCAGCAGCCGATGTCGCCTTCGTGGCCAAGCGCGAAGTCAAGGACTGGCCCTTTGTGGGCATGATGGCGAAACTGCAAAAGACCATTTATGCCGACCGCACAAGGCGCTCCAGCACGGGCAGGACGGCCGAGGCCATGGGTAATCACATGGCAGGCGGCAATGCCGTGTTGCTGTTTGCCGAAGGACAATCCGACATCGGAACCCATGTGCTGCCGTTTCGCTCGGCGCTGATCGGGGCAGCGCAGCACGCCATGGTCGAGGCCGGCGCCAGGGATGTGGTCATCCAGCCGGTGACCATTGCCTATACGAAATTGCAGGGATTGCCTGTCAGCCGCAACGAGCGCTCGCTGATCGCCTGGATCAAATCCAAATCGGTCTGGCAAAACATTGTCGATATCCTCGCCGGCCCGGTCAAGGATGTCACCGTCGCCTTCGGCACGCCCATGCCGCTGAGCGAAGGCGATAACCGCAAAACCGTGAGCAAGGCCGCCGAAGCACAAGTGCGCGCCATGCTGGTGGCGCTCAATCGCGGCCTAGCCCTGCCCGGACGAAGCCAAGAGCATACGGGTTAGCGCGCTTCAGCCTTCGCCTTCTGTATCCGGCAGATGCTGCTTGAGCCGACCAACGATATCGGCGGCCTTCACCATGAGCCCGAGTTCAATATCTTCCTCGCTCATGCCCGCATGCACGTCCAGCCAGACCGGGACCATCAATTCATGGCGGATTTCCCGGCCTCCAACATTTTCCGTTAAAATGGCCCTGACCTTGCCGGTGACGCGATCCTGCAAACGAGGATGAGGCTGGCGTTCAGCCAAGGCGATATCGATCAACTCAAGACTCAATTCTGGCTCCGTGGGAGCCTCCGACAGCTGGAACAGCCTTGGATGGTTCACCCGGCAATAACGTTCTTCCGGCAGCGGGGTTTCACCACCGCCGGTCTAAAAGTCCAACCTGTTGCTTAAGCGCATCACGCCCGAAACGGGCAGGTGAGGCAGGGGGGACGGCGCTAAAATTCAGGCTTCGGCTTAACCCGATTCCCAGGCTGCTAGAAGCCCTACAAAAGAGGCAAAAAAACGATCACAAACGCGTCAGAAGGCAGCCTCGTCTAAACCTTGACGGCCTGCTCGACGCGGCCATGGTCGCCAAAAACCCTGATATAGCGCTCGATTTCCGCCGCGTCGCCGGTGGCTTTGGCGGGATTATCCGAGAGTTTGACCGCCGGGCGGCCATTGGCTTGCGAGACCTTGGCGACGATGGAAATGGGCTTGAGCCGCGGATTGTGCTCGGGGGCGCAATCGGCAAAATCATTGGTGAGATTGGTGCCCCAGCCAAAGGCCATGCGCACCTTGCCGTCGAAATGGCGATAGGCATCCTCGATCATCTCGGTGTCGAGACCATCGGAAAAAATCAGCAGCTTCTCTTTCGGATCGCGCCCGCGCTCCTTCCAGAAATCGATGATCCGCTCGCCCCCCGAAATGGCCGGGGCCGAATCGGGGCGGAAGCCGGTCCAGTCGGCGACCCAATCGGGCGCATCGCGGAGGAAAGCATCGGTGCCGAAGGCATCGGGCAGCACAATCAGCAGATTGCCGCCATAATAGCTCTTCCAGTCCTGCAGGACCCGATAGGGGGCTTCGCGCAATTCCTCGTCCGAACGAGCCAAAGCGGCCAGCACCATGGGCAGCTCATGGGCATTGGTGCCCAGCGCTTCGAGATCGGTATCCATGGCGAGTTTGACATTGGAAGTGCCGGTGAAATTCTCGCCGATTCCCTCCTTGAGCGCCTCGACGCACCAGCGCTGCCAGAGGAATGAATGGCGGCGGCGGGTGCCGAAATCGGAAATCTTGAGATCGGGCAGCTTTTGCAGCCGCTCGACCTTTTCCCACATCTTGGCCTTGGCGCGGGCATAGAGCACATCGAGCGTGAAGGGGCCGTAATGCTTCATCGCGGCACGGCTACGAAGCTCGTTGATAATGGCGAGCGCAGGGATTTCCCACATCGTGGTCTCACCCCAGAGCCCGGGAAATTCGAGCACGAATTGCCCGTCGCGCTTTTCGAGGCGGTATTCGGGGAGCTGGAAATTTTCCAGCCAGCGCAGGAAGCCCGGCTGGAAAATCTGGCGGCTGCCATAAAAGGTATTACCGGCCAGCCAGATCATTTCCTTCTTGGAAAAGCGCAGGGTGCGGCAATGATCGAGCTGGGCCCGCAATTCCTCGATGTCGATTTCCTCGGTCAGCCGCACCGAGGTCGTGCGGTTGATCAGGCTGAATGTCGCCTCGACCTTGGGATAGAGCCCCCAGATCATCTGCAACATCAGCAGTTTATAGAAATCGGTATCGAGCAGGCTCCGAATGATCGGATCGAGCTTGAAGGTGTGATTGTAAACCCGGCGGGCAATATCGGTATAGGTGGCCATTGTCGTCCCACTTCGCGCCCGCTTTTGTAGCCCGGCCCTGTCAGGATTGTGAAGGACGGAACCGGGCTGATCGGTTCCGTCCGCTCAGCGCTAATATTTGCCCTGCTCGCTGCCGCAGAAGGGGTCCACGGGGCTGGCGGCTCCAAAAGGCATCCGGCCCATCAAAGCCTCGATCACCGCTTCCTGCATGTCCTCGTTAGAGCCATAGGCATTGACATAGGTGGGCACGCGCGGGGCATCGTGCAGATAATAGGGATAGCCCAGCGACACCATCAGCACCGGCAGATCGTGCCAATAGCGCTTCATCGCGCCGAATACCGTGCCGGTCAGTTCCTTCCAGTTGAGGAAGATGCGCTGACGGGTCAGCAGCGTTTCCTCGGCGAGCAGATAGAGCACAAGGTCATAATCCTTGGGATCGACATGCATGCCGGGACTATATTCGCTGATCTCAAAGCCCTCACGCGCCAGCATGTCGGGCAGGCTCAGCGGCAGGGGGTGCGGCGCAAAGGGCTGCACCGCGCCGGTTGAGAAGACCAGCACGCGCTTGTGCCTGTCGGGCGAGAGCGGCAGCAGGTTCTGCACATCCTTGACCAGGGTGGGCACGCGGGCACTAACCGCTTTGGCCGCCTGACGACTATCGTCCCGCTTCAGCACCGTCCGGGCGACAACAAAATCGGGGCGCGCATATTCGGCCTTATGCAGACCAAGCGCCGCCTTCAAACCCAGAACGCGGGTCACCGCCTCGTCGACCCGTTCCTGTGTCAGTCGTCCGTCGGCCACGGCCTTGACCAGATACATGAGATCGGCATTGGCATCGTCGGAGAAGAGGATCACGTCGCAACCGGCGATGACGCATTGCGGAACCGTTTCTTCACGCGGTCCCCAATCGCCGAACCCGGCCATGGGCGTAGCGTCGGAAACGATGAGGCCGTTAAAGCCCAGCTTTTCGCGCAGCAGCGTCTGGTTGAGCACCGGGCTCAGCGTGGCGGGCCGGAAGGCTTCCGCACGCGCTTCGGGATCGAGTTCGCGCACAAAGGCGGGGAAAGCGATATGGGCGCTCATGACGCTCATCACACCCGCTTCGATGGCGGCGCGATAGAGCCTGCCGAAAGTGTTTTCCCATTCATCCAGCGTCAGCGGATTGACCGTGGTCACCAGATGCTGGTCGCGGTCATCATAGCCTTCGCCGGGCCAATGCTTGACCGTGGCGGCGACGCCATTGTCCTGAAAGGCGGCGATCTGCGCCAGTGCGTGACGCTCGATCTTGTCCACATCCGAGCCATAGGAACGGGTGCCGACAATGGCGCTCTGCCAGGCCTTATTGATATCGATAACCGGGGTAAAGCTCCAGTTGAGGCCAACCGCCCGGGCCTCTTCGGCCATGATGGTGGAAATGGAAGTGGTCGCTTCCACATCGTCCACCGCAGCAAGACCGAGCGGATTGGGCACTTCGGTGCCGAAGGGCAGGCTCATGCGGCTGCCCTCAAGATCGGCGCTGACCAGCATGGGCACGGACACAGCGGCATCGATCTGCTGCATCAGTCCGATTTCGGCATCAAGGTCACCGGTATAGATGCGGGTAATGCCGCCGGGCTTGAAGCTGCGAATAGCGTCCAGCGCCTCCTCCGGCGCCTCGCGCGATAGCAGCACGAAAAGCTGGGCCAGCTTGTCACGCGGCGAAAGATTGTCGCGCGTTTCATGCACCCAGGCCATGCCCGCTTCATCAAGGTGAAAAGGGGCGGCGGATAGATCGATATTGGCCACGGGCAGGCTCCCCCCGTTGTGTTTATTGCCAGATGTCTAGCAGCCGCAACGCTCCGGCCACAAGCCAAAGGCGCGGACAGATGGCAGCAGGCGGTTCGCTATGCCGCAATCAGGGCGAAATTTATATTGATAATAATAGTCAGCTTTTCTAGGTAACGGAGGAATACGCCGTAAATCCGTTCTGGAGCTTTCTCAAATGCGTTTCGACTCTGGCCGCCGTGCCATTCTCCTCGCCGCTCTGTGCATGAGCCTGTCTGTCCCCACAGCTCTCGCTGAAGAATGGAGCTTCACCGATGGTGCGGGCAGGACCATTACGCTGGACGAGGCGCCCGAGCGCATTGTCGCCTTCTCGTCCTCGGCGGCGGCCCTCTTGCAATATGGCATTCGGCCCACCGCCATTTTTGCCGACGGCACCGGCTCGGAAAAAAGCTTCGAGGGGCTCGATATCGAAGGCATCACCTATATCAAGACCGCCTGGAACGAGCTGAAGCCCGAAGTGCTGCTGGCGCTTGAGCCGGACCTGATCGTCACCGAGTATTTTTCGTTCAGCCAGAGCTATAGCGGCGGCGAGGAAATGAACCCGGAGCGGGAATTCGGCAAAATCGCGCCTATTCTCGGCGTCGAGCAGGGCGATTCGGTGCTGAAATCCATCGAGGATTACGGCGTCCTGGCCAAAGCGCTCGGCGCCGATCTCAATGCTCCGGAAATCGAAGCGCAGCGGCAGGCCTTCGAGGTGGCGCGTGACCGGCTCAGCGCCGCCGCTGCGGCCAAGCCCGGCCTCAAGGTTCTGGCGGGCGGCAATGGCGGCGAAAATATCCGCATCGCCGTTCCCACCGGTTCTGCTGAATTGCAGGATTTCATGCGCTGGGGCGTCAATATCGTCACGCCCGAGGCCGAACCCGGCGATTATTGGGCCTTTGTGAGCTGGGAGCTTGCAAGCGAGCATCCCGCTGACGTGATGATCGTCGATGATCGGTTCGGCCCCGAGCAGCGCGAAGAGCTGCTGGAACTGCCAGCCGCACAATTCGTCGCCGCCATCAAGACAGGCCAGGTCGGCGATTGGCCCGCCTGGTGGATCCGCACCTATTCGAGCTATGCCAGCGAACTCGACAAGCTTGCAGCACTGATCGAACGGTCGGAAGTCGTGACGGAATAGGCTTTCCGACACAGGCAAACAAAACACCGCCGGATCGCTCCGGCGGTGTTTTCAATTCAGGGCCAATCAGCTCAGGCGGCGTGGCCTTCGAGCCATTTGGTCAGGCCGGCCTTGGGTGTGCCCGCGCCGATCTTCATATCGGCAGCTTCGCCACCCTTGAACAGGATCATGGTCGGGATGGAGCGGACGCCATATTGGGCGGCAATGCCGGGATTTTCATCGACATTGAGCTTGACGATCTTCACCTTGCCCGCAAGCTCGGTGGACAGCTCGTCCAGAACCGGGGCAATGGCCCGGCAGGGGCCGCACCATTCGGCCCAGAAATCGACGAGTACGGGCTCATTGGCGCTCAGAACTTCCTGACCGAAATTGGCTTCGGAAACGGCTTTGGTCATGGTCTCATGCCTTCCTATGGGACGCTGCCGTCACCCCGCAGGGGAAAAGCAGCGCAGAAATTTCAGTGCGGGACCATCGGCCCCGGCAAGCGGCGGTGTCTTTGCTCCCAAAGCTGGGGAGAGTCCAGCCCCGGTTCAAGGCCGGATTAGTGCAATGCGTAGTCCGAACTGGCCTGGGCGAGCCGTTCCGGGGATAAAAACATCAACGATTCCAACTCGGTCCACAGGAGCGCCGCCGAGAGCGTACGGCCGGGGAACAGCTGGCCTGCAACCAGCGCATACAGCGCCAATTGCGTCAGATATTTGCCCGGTACATCCTCCTCCCGCGACGGCACTGCCGCATCGGACTTGTAGTCGACCACCAGCACGCTTGAGTCGTCAACCACCAGCCGGTCGATGCGGCCATTGAGCCTTATCGGCAGGCCCTTGCGCAGCGCGGGAATGAGAAAAGGCACTTCAGCCCGGCTATGTGGTCCGAACAGATGCGCCAGCTCGGGCCGCGTCAGGATGGACAGGGCCCGCCTTGCAACGACCTCATGCCGTTCGGGATGATCGGGCAGCAGCGTCTCCAGCGCCCGGGGCGCGACCATTTCCCAGTCCGCCCGCTCCACCCGGCCCAGATGCTGTAACAGCGCATGCAGCGCCAGCCCCTCCTTGCGCGCGCCTTCGGCGTCACGGGCCTGTTCGGCCAGACTTTGCAGAATTGGCTGCGGCCCGGAAGCGATGCCCGCCTGCGACGGCGACACCAACGGGGTTTTTACCGGCTCGGGGACCGGGGCAGCGAGAATGGCCGTGCGGACAGGCACAGGCGGCACATCCACCAGACCATGTGTACTGGTCTGGTGGTGCGGATAGACCAGAGCGCTGATATTCCCCTCTTTGTCTTCCAGCGCCGTCAGGTCCGGCTGCAAGCCCTGCGCAATGGCCTGATACCAGCTGCCCTCAAGCTGGGTTTCCGCTTTCGAGCCTGCGCTCAGCGTCCCGGTGACGTAAAGCTCGTCCTCGGCGCGGGTCATGGCCACATAGAGCCGCCGCCAATATTCCTCGGCCAGAGCCGCGTCGGCATTTTCCTTGATCGGCAGGCTGGCCGGGTGATGCTGGCCCTTGGCTGCGGCATGAACCAGCAGCGGGCCGGGCGCGTCATCCAGCACATAGACCGGCTTGCCCGTCATTTGCGCCGAAGGTTTGGCGCTGGCATCGGCCAGAATAACGATGGGGGCTTCAAGCCCTTTGGCGCCATGCACGGTCATCACCCGCACCCCGCCACCGCTTTCGGCCAGCTCGCGCTTGATGGTCACCGAGCGGCGGCGCATTTCGACCGCAAAACCCTGCAAGGACGGTTGCCCGCCCTGTTCATGGGTGAGGGCCAGTTCGAGAAGCTCGGACAGGACCTCATCCACCTCCATGCCGAGCCGGGCATGGAAACGCCTGATCCCGCCTTCGGCATAGAGAATGAACGAGAAAAACTCAAAAGGCCGTTCGCGGTCGAGCACAGGCCGCCAGCGCGTCAATTGCGCCGCCGCCGCCGCTGCATTGGGCAGGCTGGATTCGCAAAGCGCCGACCAAAGGCTCTGCTTGTCCGCGCGCCCATGCGCCAGCGCGAACAATTCATCTTCGCTCACATCGAAAAGCGGCGAGCGCAACAGGGCCGCCAATTGCAGATCGTCGGCCGGATTGAGCAGCACATCGACCAGCGCCAAGAGGTCCAGCACCGCAATATGGCCGGTCACGGCCAGCCGGTCGGCACCCGGCGTCGGCAGGTTTTGTGCCCGCAAGGCCCGGATGATTTCCTGAAAGAATGCGCCGCGCTTCTGCACCAGAATCAGGACGTCATCGGCGGTAACTACGCGATTGCGTTGCCCCAGAACCCGACCTTGTTCGATCCAGTCGCGGATTTCAGATGCGATGCGTTCGGCTACCTGCCGTGCTGCGCTCTGCTCGACCTCAACGGCTTCACGGGGCCATTGGCTGGTGTCGCGTTCAGATTTGGCATCCTGCACGGGCGGCCACAGCGTCACCGAGCCGCCCTCCTGAATGCGCGCCGCTTCGTGGCCCACTTTTTCCACTGAGAGCAAAGCCCGCTGAATATCGGCGCGCTCGGTGACGCGGTCGACGGCATCGAGAATGGTCTTGAGCGTACGGAAACTGGTATGGAGCGGCACGCGCTCGAAGGGCTTGCCCGCCGCCTTGGCCCGCCGCGCCATATCGCGCCCGGTCTCGACGAACAGCACCGGCTGGGCCCCCTGAAAGGAATAGATCGACTGTTTCTGATCGCCCACGGCAAAAATCGAGCGGGGCCGCTCCACGGCGCCGGACCCGGCGAAAAACTCTTCGGCCAACGCCTTCACCACCCGCCATTGGCGCGCATTGGTATCCTGGCTTTCATCGACCAGAATATGATCGATCCCGGCGTCGAGCTTATATTGCACCCATGGCGCAATGGCCCGGTTGTCGAACAGGTCACCCAGCTTTTCGATCAAATCGTCAAAGTCGAGCAAGGCATGGCGGCGTTTCTCGTCATCATATTGCGCACGAATGGCGGCAACGACGTCGAGAATGGCTTCCGAACGCTCCAGCAAGAGCGCGGCGTTCAGTTTGGCGTCGAGTTCGACCAGCCGTTCCTGTTCGGCCAGCAGCAGTTCATGCAGGTCGGGATAGGCTTCCACTTCCTTCTTGAGCATCAGGCGAGAACGCGGTCCGCCCTTGCCGGTGAAGAAGGCGGCGCGCAGGCCATCCAGGCTCGGATTATCGGGATCGAGCCGGGCAAGCACGTCGGCGCAGCGGGAATTGCCTTCAGGATTGCCGTTAAGGCGCGTTACCAGCGTTTTGAGCACGCTCGGCGTCAACAGTGTGCCAACAACAAGCGCCCGGCGGATGGTCTCGGCGCTATCCTTCACATCGAGCAATTGCCGCAGGCGCTGTTTTGCGGCGGCGATATCGGCAAGCAGCGGCTTGAGCCGCGCACCTTCCGACAAAGCCGAATTGATGGCCTTGGCGATGGCATCGTCGCTCAAAAGGCCGAACAGGGTCTCCACCGCGACCGCGTGCTCACCGCCTCTAAGTCCCTCCGCCAACACGCTTTCCCGGGCTGACATCACCATCTGCACCTGCCGCTCATCCTCGATGACGGCAAAGTCGAAGGGCACGCCGGCCTCGATGGGAAAGCGATGCAGCACCGCCTCGCAAAAGGCGTGGATGGTCAGGATACGCAACCCGCCCGGGGTTTCCAGCGCCCGCGCAAACAGCGTACGGGCATCGCGCAGGGTTTCGGGACTAGGGGTGGATCCGATCAAGTCCCTGACATCGTTGCGCAAATCGGCGTCGCTCGCCAAAGCCCATTGCGCCAGCCGCGCCCCAACGCGCTTGCGCATTTCCGCCGCCGCAGCCTTGGTATAGGTCAGGCAAAGGATCGATTCCGGGCGCGTTCCGGCCAATAAAAGCCTTAAGACACGGTGGGTTAGCACATAGGTCTTGCCCGACCCGGCATTGGCCTCCACCCAGATCGAATAGTCAGGATCGCTGGCCCGAGCCTGACTGGACCGTGTATGGGGCGGGGGCTTGAGTTCGCCACGATCGCTCATGCCTCGTCCTCCCCGTCGACCGCCACCCATTCGGCGCGGCGGGCCAGATGATCGTAAGGCCCTGCAAATCTTTGGGTTTTAAGCGGCAGGAGCTGCGCCGGAAGCGGGGTTTCGTGCATCAGGAAAAAGTCGATATGGCCCTGCATGCGGTGCAGAATTTCGTCGGCAGCCGCCATCACATCCATATCCTCGGCCACTGAAAAGCCGCTGGGTTTGAAGGCATCGGGACCGAGGCCGATCTTGATATAGGTCAGGGCCGAGGACGGCGCGGCGGTCACATTTTTCATCGCTCCGGCCTTAGCCATCAGCGCTTCGAGTGGCAATTGCGGGGCCTCAAAGGCCTTCATGCTGGCCGGGCTCGGCGGAGAACCTGTTTTAAAATCAAGGATTTCGAGCGTTCCATCCCTCAGCTCATCCACCCGGTCAGCCTCGCCGGTGATGAGAAAGCCGTTCCCCAAAGGCAGCTTCCATTCGCCCCTGATTTCGGCATGGCGCTGCTTCACCTCATGGGCGCGGGCGCGCTCGAAATCGAGGAACTGGCTCGCGGCCGTGGCGAAGCGGCGTAGCCAGATATCGCGGCGCTCTCCGATCATATCGAGCCCGGTAAATTCCTCATTGGCGATCCTCATCAGGATATCCAGCGCATCGGGAGCGAGAACGTCGTGCTTTTCGTTCACGAAGCGGGCGAAGATGGCATGGATGATCGTGCCCCGCTCACGCGCATCGGGGTCTTCGCCCAGCGCATCGAGCGGCCGCAAACGCAGGATATGCTTGGCATAAAGGTCATAGGGCGAGCGCATCAGCGTCTCGACTTCGGTGACCGAGAGCCGGTTGAGGCGCGGGGCAAAAGGCGGGTTTGGCGCTGGCCGCGTCGCCGGTTTGATCTCCGATATTGCATCGAGGTCCCGGGCGGCATCGCGCCATATCTGGCCGCGGTCACGCAGCATCTGAGCATGGGGCGCGCCGATAAAGGCGTCGAGGCGCTGCACCAGCCGCGAGGGCAGAGCCGGGCTCGACCCGATACGGTCGGCATAGGCGATAATGACCTCCTGATTGCCCAGTGCCTGCGCAAAGTCATGGGCCGCCAGCCCCTGCATGCGCTCGGGCGGCTCAAGCCCGGCAGCCAACCGCATGCCACGGCTGAGCCAGGGACCGGGATCGGCGGGGCTTGGCCATTTATCCTCATTGAGTGCGCCGAGGATCAGCACGTCCGGGCTCATCAGGCGGGCTTCGAGCTGGCCCCAGATGGCAATGTCTTCGCGCCGCTCTTCATGATTGCGCACCTCAAAGCCGTTCATCAGGGCAAACAGCACTTCATCGAGCCCGAACGGTCCGAAACGATGCCCCTGCCCCGCCAGGCGGCTCATTTCATCAGCCCATTGGCCGAACTCCTTGCGCCCCTGCAAATCACCTCCGGCACTCACCGCGCTCACACAGAGATGCAAGGCAGCAGCGAGTTGCGCCGCGTCCATTTGCGGTTGGCTAAGCAGCGCCACCAATGGAGCAAGAGCTGTTTCGAGCTGATCGAACAGCGCCGAGATCGCCTCGCTTTCTTCGCTCGACAGTGGCTTTCTGCGGCTTTTGGGGTCGTCCTTGGCCCGCGCCGCCAAGAGGGCGCGCAGGCCTGGGAAACCGGGGCCGGGGCGCTGGCCGCGCAGCAGGCGCAGATCGAGCCTGTTGGCGGCATCGACCACGTCCGCCCGCGCGCCACCGAGGTCAACGAGACGATTGCGCAGCAGCGCCATCATATCAACCGGGGCGATTTTATTGACCACCAGCGAAAGCACCTGCCGCGCCAGACGCCCGGCGGGCGCATGAAAGAGCGGCGAGCCCGCCGCATCATCGACATTAATGGCAAAGCGTTTCAGTTCTGCCGCGATACGCCGGGCCAGATTGCGGTCCGGGGTGACGATGCCGACACTTTTGCCTTCGGCCAGCGCGGAGCGGGCGGCAAGCGCGATGGCGCGCGCCTCTTCATCCTCATTGCGGGCCGCAATGATGGACAGGTCCGAAAGCGCGGTATCAAGATCTGACTGTTCGGGCCGCTGTTCGGCCCAGAGCGCGGTATCCCCGGTCAGGGCCAGAGCGTGATTGACCAGCGACGTCCGCTCATGGGCCGCAGGGCATAATTCGGTGACCTCGGCGACTGTCTTCCCCAGCACCTTGAGCAGATTGGCCAGACCGTATTGCGGATGACCATGCGGGTTCTGATCCGCTCGGCGGAGGGCAGACAGGGTCTCGGCGCCCATTGCCATATCGAGCCCGGGCAGGATGACAGCGCCGCGCGGCAATCTGGCAATGGCGGCAAGCAGGCGCGCCGTTGCTGGAATGGAGCCGGTCGAACCTGCGGCGATAACGGGCCTGTCGCCATAAAGATGCGGCGCCGCCATGGCTTGCCGGTCCAATCGTTCGCCACGCAGGGCGGCGGCGTCGCTCAGGTTCAGATCGGCCAAAGTCCGCGGCCAGAGCGTCAGCGCAATATCGAGAAAATCCAGCGTCTGCTGCCAATATTCCCCCAGGTCCTGCGCCATATCCTGCCCAATGGCGCGCAGATCGGCGGGCGAGCGTTCTTCAATGAGCAGATCGTCGATCACCCTGCCGAGCGAGTCGGCCATGGAGAAGATTTCCGCAGCCGTGGGCGGGGTGGAAAAAGCCAGCCTGCCCCGCTCGCTATGAGCCCAATGGGCGACAAGATGGGACAGGGTCAGCCGCCGCATCAACCCGCTGGCCTTGTGCCTGAGGGGCGGCGCATCGAAGGGCGGCAGGAAAGGCTCTTCATCCGCCTCCTCACCGCCAAAAGTGCGGATATCGGGCAAAAGGCCGGTAAAGCCGGGATGAGCGGCAAAGGCTTCGGCCAGTTTCTGCCGGGCGCGCTGGGTGGGCACGATGATGGTGACGTCGCTGAGCCAGAACGGCCCGCTTCGATCCCAGCCCGAAAGCACCGAGCCGTTCATTACCGCCTCGGCCAGACAAGGCAAAAATGGCGTGGATGGCGCGATGGAAAATACAGTCATGGAGCCAAAGCCTGTTCTGCAGCCGCGAGCCCCGCTTCATCCCCGACATGGAACCATGGCGCATCCAGCACCACGCCATAAAGCCGCTCGTCGTCCAGCGCCGCATCAATCAGCAGATTGAGCGAGAAAGCGCCCTCTGGCGTGTCCTCGAACAGGGATTTGCCCAGGAGCGCCACGCCGCCATAAATGACAGGCGCGCCATAGTCGCGGGTGATTGTTCCGTCAGGCGCCAGACAAAAATCATGGCTGCGAGCGAAACCACTGGCCCGGCGCGGCTGTATGCAGAGCAACACGATGTCGCGCTCCGCACCATGGCGGGCGATCATCCGCGCCAGAGGCTTGTCCGCAGCCAAGGGCCAGAATGCGTCGGTATTCATGACGAAGAAGGGGTCGGAATGGAGCATGGGCAGCGCCGCTTTGACGCCGCCGCCAGTGCCGAGCAGAGTCTCTTCCCGATTGACCTTCAACAATCCGCCGAAATGGGCCAGCAATTGGTCGGCGCGGTAATGAGCATTGGCGACGAAGCGCTTGGCCCCCTCGTCACGCGCATTGGTGATGACGCGCTCGATCAACGGCATGCCGGCAACCGGAACCAGCGGCTTGGGCAGGGTCTCGGTTCGCGGCCGCAGCCGCGTGCCAAGGCCGGCTGCAAGCAGCATCACATCGGGGAATCGGGTCGTTTTATCCATGCGCCGGATAAGAAAGGCAGGAGCCTTTCTTGTCCAGACTCAGCGCTCGCTATTCAGCGTGGGCCGCTGCGGCAGGTGGATCGATATCATCGTCACCCTCGGCAGCAATTGCTGCATCACGCAGGCTGGCCTGAGCGGCAATCGTCCTTGTGCTGGACGCGGTGATGGCCTGATTTTCAGGCGCCTTGGTGAGAATGGACGCCAGCGAACCGATGGTGGAGCGCAGATTGTGGCGATGCACCACCATATCCACCATGCCGTGGCTGTAGAGATATTCCGAGCGCTGGAATCCCTTGGGCAGCTTTTCGCGGATGGTCTGCTCGATGACGCGCTGACCGGCAAAGCCGATCAGGGCTCCTGGCTCGGCCAGATGAACGTCGCCAATCATGGCATAGGATGCCGTAACGCCGCCAGTGGTGGGGTTGGTGAGCACGACGAAGAAGGGCAGACCGGCCTCACGCAGGCGCAGCACCGCTACAGTGGTGCGCGGCATCTGCATCAGCGAGAGCACGCCTTCCTGCATGCGCGCGCCGCCGGAGGCGACGAAAAGCACGAAGGGGGTCTTCAAACGCAAAGCGGTTTCAAGGCCGGTGATGATCCCCTGCCCGGCGGCCATGCCGAGCGAGCCGCCCATGAAATCGAAATCCTGAATGCCGACGGTGACGGCGCGCTCATAGAGCTTGCCGGTGGCCACAATCACCGAATCCTCAAAGCCGGTCTTGGCCCGGCTTTCCTTGAGGCGGTCGGTATAGCGCTTCTGGTCGCGGAATTTCAGCGGATCGACCGGCACGGAGGGCACCGGGACGAGATCGAACTGGCCATCGTCAAGGAAGGTCTTGAGCCGATCTGTCGGCTTGATCTTCATGTGATAGCCCGAATTGGGCACGACCCATTGATTGGCTTCGAGGTCGCGGTAGAACACCATCTCGCCGGATTCTGGATCCTTGACCCAGAGATTTTCAGGCGTATCCCGCTTCGGATTGAGGATCGAGCGGATTTTTGGGCGGACGAAATTGTCGATCCAGTTCATGGCGCGGCCTTTCGCGGGTGATCTTCACGCGATCACGTAGTCTTCAATTGTGGCAATTCTTATCAGGCCAGATCAACACAGCAAAGCAGAGCTGCGCCAAGTCTGTGGACAGCGTTAACCCCGCGCTCGCCTGACACCGCCAGCCAGATCGGCAACGATGTCGCGGACGGCGGAAACAGTGCGGTCGGTCGCCTTGCCATTGTCCATCGATCTGGCGACGGCATCGACCAGAACCGAACCCACGACGATGCCATCGGCATGCCTGCCGATATCGGCGGCGTCTTCGGCGGTCTTGATGCCGAAGCCGACGGCGACGGGCAGGCTGGTATGGGCCTTGATGCGGTCGACCGCTTCACCCACCGCGCCGCGCGACTTGATCACCGCACCGGTGACCCCGTTCATCGAGACGTAATAGACAAAGCCCGAGGTGTTTTCGAGCACGACCGGCAAGCGCTTGTCATCGGTGGTGGGGGTGGTCAGACGAATGAAGTTGAGCCCGGCCTTGAGGGCGGGAATGCAGAGTTCCTCATCTTCTTCGGCGGGCAGATCGACGACGATCAGGCCATCGACACCGGCCTCTTTCGCCGCTGCAATGAAGCGGTCGACGCCGAAGGAATAGATGGGATTGTAATAGCCCATGAGGACGATGGGAGTGGTTTCATCCTTGCGCCGGAAGTCTTCCACCATGCCGAGAACGCCGAGCATGGTCTGCCCATTGGCCAGTGCCCGCTGGGCCGCAAGCTGGATGGCGACACCATCGGCCATGGGATCGGAAAAGGGCATGCCCAGCTCGATCACATCGGCGCCCGCCTGCGGCAGGGCATTGAGAATGGCCTGACCGGTTGCGAGGTCCGGGTCGCCGCCCATCACATAGGTGACGAGAGCGGGGCGGTTTTCGCTCCTGCACTGGGCGAAGCGGGCATCAATACGGGTGGTCATGAGTTCAGCAGTCCCAGATATTTGCCGACGCTTTCCACGTCCTTGTCGCCGCGACCGGAAAGGCAGAGGACGATGGACTGGTCCTTGCGCATGGTCGGGGCAATTTTCATCAGCTGGGCAAGGCCGTGGGCCGATTCCAGCGCCGGAATGATACCCTCGAGCCTGGTCAGCAACTGAAAGGCATCCAGCGCTTCCTTGTCGGTGACCGGCGCATAGGTGACGCGCCTGGTGTCATGCAGATAGGAATGTTCCGGCCCGACACCGGGATAGTCGAGACCCGCCGAAATGGAGTGGCCTTCGAGAATCTGCCCGTCCGCGTCCTGCAAGAGATAGGTGCGGTTGCCATGCAGAACGCCGGGGCGGCCACCGGTCATGGAGGCGGCGTGGCCGTTTTCCACCTCGATACCGTGACCACCGGCCTCGGCACCATAGAGCGCGACATCGGCATCATCGAGAAAGGCGTGGAAGGTGCCGATGGCGTTGGAGCCGCCGCCGACACAGGCGACCACCGCGTCCGGCAGCTTGCCGTCGAGTTCGTGGAACTGCTCCTTGATTTCGGCGCCGATCACCGACTGAAAATCGCGGACCATTTCCGGATAGGGGTGCGGGCCCGCCGCCGTGCCGATCAGGTAATAGGTGGTCTCGACATTGGTGACCCAGTCGCGCAGCGCCTCGTTCATGGCGTCCTTGAGCGTGCCGGCGCCCGCAGTGACGGGGCGCACTTCAGCGCCCAGCATCTTCATGCGCAGGACATTGGGCATCTGCCGCTCGACATCGGTGGCGCCCATGAAAATGGTGCAGGGCAGATCGAACTTGGCGCAGACCGTGGCCGTGGCCACGCCATGCTGGCCCGCGCCGGTTTCGGCGATCACGCGGGTCTTGCCCATGCGCTTGGCGAGTAGAATCTGGCCGAGGCAATTGTTGATCTTGTGGGAGCCGGTATGGTTCAGCTCTTCGCGCTTCAAATAAACCTTGGCGCCGCCCAGATGTTCGGTGACGCGCTGGGCGAAATAGAGCGGGCTGGGGCGACCCACATAGTGGACAGCCAAATCCTTGAGCTCGGCCAGATAGGCCGCATCCACCTTGGCGGCGCGATATTCCTTTTCCAGATCGAGAATGAGCGGCATCAGCGTTTCGGCGACGAAGCGCCCGCCATAGATGCCGAAGCGCCCATGCTCGTCGGGGCCGTTGCGCAGGGAATTGGTGCCGTCCATGTCGTCCTCTCGGCTTGGCCGAGACAAACCCGGCAACCGCGCTTTTACAGGGCTGCCCTGGCGTTGCGGATGAACGCTTCGATCAGCTTCTTGCTCTTGACGCCCGGCGCGGTCTCCACACCCGAGGACACATCCACCCCGAAAGGCTTCACCGTCTTGATGGCCTCGGCCACATTATCCGGCGTCAGGCCACCCGAAAGCATGAAGGGCAAGGACGGGTCAAGGGTTTCGAGCAGGCTCCAGTCAAAGCTTTCCCCCAATCCGCCGGGCCGATCGGCGCCTTTTGGCGGCTTGGCATCGAGCAGAACGCGGTCGGCCACCTCAGCAAAGGCCGCAATATTGGCCAGGTCTTCGGCCGAACCGATAGGCAGAGCCTTCATGATCTCGACCCCGGCTTCAGCGCGAATGGCTTCCACACGATGCGGGGTTTCAGGGCCATGGAGCTGAATCCAGTCCGGCCCGAGCGCTGCCACTTCGGCAACACAGGAATTGTCGGGATTGACCAGCACGACGCAGCTTTCCACCTGTCCGCGCGCTGCCGAAATCAGCCCGGCCAGCTCTTCGATGGAGACATGGCGCGGCGAGCGCTGAAAATGCATGAAACCGATCATATCGGCGCCCGCTGCAATAGCGGCGTCGAGCAGGTCATAGGTTTTGATGCCACAAATCTTGATGATCACCGGATCGGTCATCTTGGGTCAGGTCTCAGGACAGGAAAAATAAGGCGGGCCATAGCGCTTTGCTCAGCGCAGGTCGAGAAGTTCATCGACATCGCTCATCGGCGCGGGGTGCGCCGCGCCCGGTTTGCGGCGATGGGCTTCGAGCTCCTGGCTCAATTGCTGGGCTTCGCGCCGCCAGTGGCGCTCGCGGCGGCGATGCGGCCCCTGTGCAAACCACGAGGCAATGCCGCCCAGCAACACGCCGATCAGCAAGACGACATAAAGGACCACGAAAAGCGGAATGCCATAACCACCAGAGGCCGCGTCGGGTGGGGCGATAAAGGGATTGAGATTGACGCTGACCAGATGGCGATTGGCCAGGGCAAAAGCAATCAGCAGCCCCGAAAGAGGCAGAAGGACAAGCCAGCCGACTATTCTATTGACCATAGGTTCGCCTAAACTGCCTCAGTCCCGGCGGTCACGAGCGGTTGAGCCGTTCGCGGATTTCCTTGCCGGCCTTGAACTGGGGCACATATTTCTCGCCGACATCGACCTGCTCGCCGGTGCGGGGATTGCGTCCGACACGCGCCGGGCGGTTCTTGACGGAAAAAGCGCCGAAGCCACGCAGTTCCACACGGTCCCCGCGCGCCATGGCGTCGCCGATCTCATCGAGAATGGCGTTGACGATATTTTCAATGTCGCGCTGGAACAGGTGCGGGTTCTCCGCAGCGAGCTTTTCGACAAGTTCAGACTTGATCATCAAAGGCTCCGGTTTTGACCCCTACCCCCTTTGCAGGAGCGAGGCCAAACTGCCAAAGCCGAGGCTAACCGTCAAGCGGCACGGCAGGATCGGCCTATTGGAAGCGTTTGACCATGTAGCGCGCATCGGCCTCATAATTGGCCAGCTTGGCATCGAGCTCGGGACGAGCCTCGATCACAAAACCCTGCCGGGTCCAGAAGGGAAGCGAATTGTTGACCGCCACGAGACTCATGGACAGGTAGTTCATGGCCTGTGCATGCTTGGTCAGGGCCGCGACAATCTGCCCGGCAGCGCCGACGCCTCGCGTCAGCGGCAGCAGCGCCAGATCGTGGATGTAATAGCTGTCGGCATGTTCGGGCAAGGCGCCCAGAAGGGCATCGAGCGCGGGCAGATCGCCCAGCACCCAGGGATGGCTCAGCACATAGCCCGCGGGCCTTTCGCCCACCTCGAGCAGGTAGCAGCCATTGCGATAGAGCGCGAATTTTTCCGCCAGCACCTCGCGGGCCTCGAAAAAACCGGGATGCACCCTGTTGGCGATGTCGAAGACCGCATCGAGATCATAGCCCGACATGGCCCGCCAGGCGACATCCTTCAAAATCGACATGAGCTGTCTCCAGACGTGAAACGACCCGCGCTTTTGGCGCGGGTCGAAAGTGTGCAGTGGCGAGAATCTTACTTCTCGTCGCGGCCCTTGAGCGCAGCGCCCAGGATGTCGCCGAGCGAAGCGCCCGAATCGGACGAACCGAAATTGGCAACGGCTTCACGTTCTTCGGCGATTTCGAGCGCCTTGATCGAGAGCTGGATGCGGCCGGTCTTGCGGTCGTACTGGGTGACGCGTGCGTCGACCTTCTCGCCCTTGGAGAAACGCTCCGGACGCTGGTCGTTACGATCACGGCTGAGGTCGGCGCGGCGGATGAAGGCCGTCACTTCGCTGTCAGCGATACGGACTTCGATGCCGCCTTCGTTGACTTCGATGACTTCAGTGGTGACCACGGCGTTCTTGCGCAGGCCGCCGGCTTCGCCGCCAGCTGCTGCACTCGATTCGGCCAGGTCGTCAGCAGCGAGCTGCTTGATACCGAGGCTGATGCGCTCCTTCTCGACATCGACGTCGAGAACCTTGGCCGAGACCATGTCGCCACGATTGTAGTCTTCGAGGGCGACTTCGCCGGACTTCTGCCAATCCAGGTCGGAGAGGTGAACCATGCCGTCCACATCGCCTTCGAGGCCGATGAACAGACCGAATTCGGTCTTGTTCTTGACTTCGCCTTCGATGGTGGAGCCAACCGGGTTCTTCTCGGCAAAAGCTTCCCACGGGTTCTGCAGGGTCTGCTTGAGACCAAGCGAGATGCGGCGCTTGTCCGGATCGACTTCGAGCACGACGACTTCGACTTCCTGAGAGGTCGAGACGATCTTGCCCGGGTGGACGTTCTTCTTGGTCCAGCTCATTTCCGAAACGTGGATCAGGCCTTCGATGCCCGGCTCCAGTTCGACGAATGCGCCGTAATCGGTGATGTTGGTCACGCGGCCAGAGAACTTGGCTTCGATCGGATACTTGGCTTCGATGCCTTCCCACGGATCCGACTGCAGCTGCTTCATGCCCAGCGAGATACGGTGGCTCTCGTGGTTGATGCGGACGATCTGGACCTTGATGGTCTCGCCGATCGTGAGCACTTCGGACGGGTGGTTGACGCGACGCCATGCGATGTCGGTGACGTGCAGCAGGCCGTCAATGCCGCCGAGATCAACGAATGCACCGTAATCGGTGATGTTCTTGACCACGCCGTCGACAACCTGGCCCTCTTCGAGCTGCTGGACGATTTCCGAACGCTGTTCGGCGCGCGATTCCTCGAGAATGGCACGACGCGAGACGACGATATTGCCGCGACGCTTGTCCATCTTCAGAATCTGGAACGGCTGCGGCACGTTCATGAGCGGTGCGATATCGCGGATCGGACGAATGTCCACCTGCGAACGCGGCAGGAAGGCCACGGCGCCTTCGAGATCGACGGTGAAACCACCCTTGACCTGGTTGAAGATGGTGCCTTCAACGCGCTCATTGGCGTTGTACTTCTCTTCGAGCTTGACCCAGCTCTCTTCGCGGCGAGCCTTTTCGCGGCTCAGGACGGCTTCGCCCATGGCGTTCTCGACGCGGTCAACATAGACCTCGACTTCCGAACCCACGGTGATGGTGCCATCGCGGCCAGCCTGGCCGAATTCCTTCAGCGGCACGCGGCCTTCGGTCTTGAGACCGACGTCGATGATCGCCAGGTCCTTTTCGATCGCAACGACCTTGCCCTTGACGACGGTGCCTTCGGCGGCATCGTTGTCGACAAAGGAGTCGAGCAGCATCGATTCAAAATCGTCTTTCGTCACAGTTTGCTGTGCCAAACTTTTTCTCCATTGCGCCGGTCGTTTGATGGTTGCTGATCCTGCCTCGTCACGGGTCCGCTTCAGCAAAAATGCCAAAGCCGGCGCACGGAGCACCGCTATTCGAGAAACAGGATGATCTTTTGTTCCGGGCCAGCGAATGGTCCGATTGTCGCAAAGGACTGGCCCCAAGGAGGAAATTAGGAGGCGTCAGCCCCCTGCCTTGAGCGCCATGACCCGATCGACAATCTCGATGGCAGCGCGGAGTGCGGTTTCTATATCGAGAAGCGTTGTATCAAGCAAGTGCGCGTCTTCCGCCTTGTAGAAGCCGCCATGGGGGTTGAGCATGTCGCGGGCGTCCCGCTCCTCGATCTGGTGAAAGAGCGCATAGCGATCCACCGCATTGCCGCGCTGTTCCAACTGGCGGGCCCGGCGTTCCATGCGCGACTTGCTGTCGGCCTGAATGAACAGCTTCACATCCGCATCGGGACAGATCTTGGTGCCGATATCGCGCCCATCCAGCACGGCGCCACCGCGCTGGAGCGCGAAATTGCGCTGAAAATCGAACAGGGCGGCGCGGACTTCGGCGATCACCGCCACTTTCGAGGCGAGGACCCCGGTCTCTGCGCTGGTGAGGGCATCAAGATTGGTCAGGTGAGCCGCGTCGAGCCCGCGGGCTGCGGCGATGGCCATCGCCTCCATATCGGAGGCGTCCTTGGCGTCCGCCACGGCCAGCCCGACCGCCCGGTAAAGCAGACCGGTATCGAGATGGGGCAGGCGATAATGGCGGGCGAGACCGGCAGCCAGAGTGCCTTTGCCCGACGCGGCTGGTCCATCGACGGCGATGATCATGAAGGCCCCTTTTGCGACGTAATCCTGCCCCAAGGCGATAAAGCGAGCGGACACTTGGAGCAAGGGCCAGCATTTTGCGTTTGACACGTATCGCCTTTGCCCATAACCGGACTGACCGATATGGGCGCGAGCGGCTTTACGCGCCCCGCATTTTCCATTCGACGAGGCATGCAAATGGCCAGTTCCGAACGCGGTACCAAGCGGACCGATCCCGATACGGGTAAAAAGTTCTACGACCTCAACCAGGACCCCATCGTCTCGCCCTATACGGGCAAGTCCTATCCGCGCTCTTTCTTCGAGACACTGACCGGCAAGGCCGGCCTGGCTTCGGCCCGCAAGGTCGATGACGAGGACGAGCAGGAAGAAGAAGACGAAGTCGAGAATGCCGGCCCCGAAATCGTCAGCCTCGAAGAAGCCGACGCCGAGGAATCCGGCGACGACATTCCAGATGTCGAGGATGTCGAGGTCGAAGAAGACCTGGGCGATGAGGAAGACGTGTTCCTCGAAGAAGACGAGGACGAAGACGACGGCCTCGGCTTTGAAGTCAGCAACGACGAAGACCGCTGATTTCATTACGATTTTTCCACCGGGGGCAGTTTATCCCCGGTGGGACAAAAAAGTGTCACTTAGGCACTTGCGCGAGCCGGAATGATCCAATAGGTTCCGCCTCGCTTCAGACGGGCAACGCCCCGACGAACCCAAAACTACCACAAGGATAGCGTTTCGCGCCTTGTTCGGATGGGGCCATAGCTCAGCTGGGAGAGCGCTTGCATGGCATGCAAGAGGTCAGCGGTTCGATCCCGCTTGGCTCCACCAGCCTTCGCTGCTCCGCAGCTTCGGCTCGGCAAGCCCTCAGGGCTTACACGATGTTTGCGGACATATAGAACGAAGGCTGTCGCGGCGAAGTTGCCGCAGGCAACGCAGACGGACATTTCATTTTGATTTAATGCGCTGCCAGACCTCAACGGAGGCTGGATATGCAATATGGACGAGCCTTCTCCACCGCGCGTTTATAGCCTGTTTTCTTGACGATCCATTCGTCGTCAGGTCGGTTGATATGGCGCGCAGTAACGTCTAGTTAATTGGTAGACATTTCTCGTGCAGGACGACCATGAGCGCGCTTTCTTCCCGGCTTACCGAGCACAATATCGATCCGGATATTCTGACCCGTTGGTCGCCCCGTTCTTTCACTGACGATACGATGTCCGAAAAGGATCTCCTGGCAATCCTTGAGGCCGCGCGCTGGGCGCCTTCGGCTTTCAATGCCCAGCCCTGGCACTTTGTCTATGCAAGGCGCAGCGATGCGGACTGGGATGAGTTTGCTGACCTGCTCGCGCCCTTCAACAAAGACTGGGCGCAACATTCAGCCGCTTTGGTTTTCATCGCATCGCAGACCATGCGCGCCAATTCCAAGGGCGAATTGTCGCCCAGCCGCTCCCATGCCTTCGATGCAGGCGCGGCCTGGGGCCTGCTGGCGCTTCAAGCCACAAAGCTGGGCTGGCGCGCCCATGGCATGGCCGGGCTCGACCATGACAGGGCCATGGAGCGCCTTGGCCTGCCGGACGGCTGGCGCATCGAGATCGCGGTGGCTATCGGCCGCGAGGGCGATGGCAGCAGCCTGACGGAAAGCCTGCGCGCCCGCGAAGTGCCAAGCCAGCGCAAGCCTCTGGCCGAAATTGCCAGCCAGGGCCGCTTCCAGCGCTAATCGGGTTTTCTCCCGGCATTCGTTCTGGCAATGTTCTCCGATACGGAGAATCAGGCGTGGCGACAAAACCTGTTAGGATTTCACCCGCGGCGGCGCGCGCCATCTGGTTGCGCGCCCAAAAGCTGGATCAGAACGAACCGTTCGGCGCCGGGCCGGAAGCGGCGCGGGCGGCCATCGCGCATCTTGGCTATGTGCAGATCGACACGATCAATGTCATCGAGCGCTGTCACCATCACATTCTCTATTCGCGCATTCCCGCCTATCGCCGCGACGACCTCAGCCATTTGCAGGCGCGGGACAAATCGGTCTTTGAATATTGGACCCATGCACTGAGCTATGTGCCGACCAGCGACCTTCCCTATTTCGCACCGGCCATGAAGGGATGGCGCGCCAGGCCCAGCGCCTGGTTCGGCAGCGTCAGCAAGGCCGAAATCAATGCCATGACACGGCGGCTCAAGGCCGAGGGTCCGCTATCCATCCGCGACATTGCCGATGATGAACTGGTCGACAAAAACCACGCCTGGGCCAGCCGCAAACCGTCCAAGCGCGTGCTGGAATTGATGTTCTATCAAGGGCTGGTGACGATTTCGGCGCGCGAGGGCATGGTCAAGACCTACGACCTCATCGAGCGCCATTTCGGCTGGGAGCGCGGTCCACGCCCTGCCAGTGAGCGGCAGGTCACCACCTATCTGCTGGATCGGGCCTTGCGCAGTCAGGCCATTGTGAGCGTGGATTCCATCTGCCATCTCAACAATGGCGCCAAGCCGACGATGCGCGCGCTGATCGAGGCGCGGGTGAAGAGGCGGCAATTGGTGCCGGTGCATTTCGAGGGCAGCGACAAGAGTGCGCTCTGGGCCAGACCGGAAGTGCTGGAGCCGACGCCCCCGATCGAAGAGCGCATTCATATTCTGTCGCCTTTTGACCCGCTGATCATACAGCGCAAGCGCCTCAAGACCTTTTTTGGCTATGACCATATTTTTGAAGCCTATGTGCCCGCGGCCAAACGGCAATTTGGCTATTTTGCCCTCCCGGTACTGGTGGGTGACAGAATCGTTGCCGCCATCGATCTCAAGACCGACCGCAATGAGGGCAAGCTGCGCATTCAAAAATGGACCTGGCTTGCCGATCCCGGAGCGGCGGCCAAGGCGGGGATCGAAGCCGAACTGGGAAGGTTCGAGGCCTTTCAGCTGGGCCGCTAAAAAGAAATGCCCGCCGAGGCGGGCATTTCCTAAGGCGAAACGGCCTGAACTCAATGCAAAGTGGCGAGCCCGATGGACTGGTCGCCCAGCCATTCATCGACGGCGGCGCTGCTATCGGAAACCATGAGCGGGGTGCCGTCGGCGGACATGACCAATTGATATTGCGTGCCCGCATCAAATTCGGCGTCGTGGATCATGGCCGAAAGCACAATGCCGTAGACCGGCTTCACATAGGCCACGGCATCACCCCCCAGAGCGGCGAACTGGGCGCGCGTCAGGGTCTTGAGCGGGTTTGCGGCTTCGAAAGCCGCGTCAGAATTACGTTTGTCCATCATCTTGTCGGCCCTTTCCTGTTCTTCTTCCTCACAATGAGCGAATGTCGATTTTTCGGGCGATCTTGGCGGCGCGGGGCCGCTCAAGTTCTATAACGAGCATGCCATGGCCCAGGTTCGCATCTTTTACTTCCATGCCATCGGCGAGGAGGAAATTGCGCTGAAACTGGCGGGCGGCAATGCCGCGATGCAGGTAGTCCTTACCCGGCTCGTCCTTCTGTTTGCCGCGCACCTGCAATTGATTGTCCTCCACCATGACATCAAGCTCACTCTGGGAGAACCCGGCCACGGCAATGGAGATCAGAAACCGCTCGGTGCCATCGTCGCCAAGCGTCCTCTCGATATTATACGGAGGATAGCCTTCCGCGGATCGGGCCAGCCGATCAATGCGCTCCTCAAAGCTGTCAAAGCCGAGAAGAAAGGGCGCGGAAAACACCGAAATACGCGTCATGAAACCGTCCTTGATCGTCAAGCAACGTCTTGCGTTGCTGACCCGATAGGAGTGGCATCGGCAACGTCTGCCAGATATGGGTCAGACAGATAAAAGGTTCAAGACATGGCTCATACGGTTGCCGTCATCACCCCGGCCTATAAGGCGCAGGATACGCTGCCGACGACGGTGCGGAGCGTCTTGGACCAGACCCATGCGGATTGGCAGCACTGGATCATTGCCGACGATGGGTTCGACTATGCCGGTTTTCTCGCCGAACAGGACCTTGCCGATCCAAGGCAGGTTTTTCTGACCAGCGGCGGTGTCGGCCGGGGCGCATCGGTTACGCGCAATGTGGCGCTGGATCGGCTCGAAACGCCCTATGCCGCCATTCTCGATGCCGATGACCGCCTGAAACCGCAAAAGCTCGAAAGGGCGGTCGCGGCGCTCAGCCATCATGGCATCGTCACCACTGCGCTCGATGTGATGAGCATGGATTTTGCCCATCTGCGCTTTGTTGGAGAGGGTCATGACCGGGTGCTGAAACCGGGCGAACACAAATGGGTGAGCCTGTCGATGGATTCGATGATCGTCTGGGATCGGGCGCGCGGCGACGGACGCTACGATCCGACGATGAGCAATATGACGGACCTTGAATTCCTGTTGCAGCTCTATCGGACCATCCCCGAAAGCTATCACCTCGGCACCCCGCTCCACGATTACATCAAGCGGGACGGCTCGATGAGCAATGGCAAGGATGTGGCGGCAGGGATGATCGCGTCCAAGTCCGAAATCCTGCGGCGGCTGGAGCGCGGATATTACGGGCTCAAAGCCCAAGACATTGCAGGGCTTGTCGCCTTTCTGCAGGTATCGCTACGGGCCGAAGCCGAATATGGCGCCGCCCATGCAGCACAGCCGGGTCTGTTATTCGAAAATCACCTCGAACCCATGCTGGCCGCAGCGCGGGCCTGATCAGGCTAGCAGGATCGCCTGAATATCGTCGTGGATCGCCTTCCAGTCCTCGGCGCTGATCGGATGAAAATCGAAACCGCGCAGCAGCATGGCGCCTTCACAGGCCAGAATGGCCAACCGCGCCTTGCGGCCTGCTTCGGTGGTCAGATCGAGCCGCCCCAAAAAAGTTGCATAATATTCCCGCGCGCCTTTGCGATATTCCGGCGAACGCATGAAATTGGCGATCAGCGCCACGCTGCGTTCGGTAATCAGCGTTTCGGCATCGCGGCTGGCCAGAACATGGGCGCGTGTCCGGCCTTCGGCATTGTCACCGAATTTGGCGATAACGGTCTCCGCGATCTTGTCCATCGAGGTGAAGACCCGCGCAATCATGGCATCTATCAGGGCATCCTTGGTAGGAAAGGCATAGAGGACGCCGCCCTTGCTCACGCCCGCCTCGGTCGCCACGGCATCGATGGTCAATTGACCCGCACCATCCCGCAAGGCGACCCTTTCGGCCGCATCCAGCAAGGCACCACGATCAATTGTTTGCTTGCGCCCCATATCACCCTCTTTTCAATCCGTCCGGACGGATATATATCCCATCCTGCTCCATAGCAATGGAAATACATCCCGGAGCCAAGAGGTTTTCAATGTCTTTACCGCGCAATCGCTGGCTGGTGCTCATCGCGGTCATGCTGGCTTTCATGCCCATCGTCATCGATATGACGATCCTTCATATCGCCGTTCCCTCGCTTACATTGGCGCTCGGCGCCAGTGGCACCGAGATTTTGTGGATCATCGACATCTATCCGCTGATGATGGCCGGGCTGCTGGTGCCGATGGGCACGCTGGCCGACCGCATCGGCAACCGGCGCATGTTGCTGACCGGCCTGATCGTGTTCCTGATCGCGTCCATCATCGCCGCCTTTTCGCCCAATGCGGGCATGCTGATCTTTGGCCGCGTCCTGCTGGCTATTGGCGCTTCCATGGTGATGCCCAATATTCTCGCCATTATCCGCCAGACGTTCGATGATCCCAAGGAACGCGCATTGGCGCTTGGCCTCTGGGGCACGGTCGGCTCGGCCGGCGCCGCTCTGGGCCCGCTGACCGGCGGCCTGCTGCTCGAGCATTTCTGGTGGGGGTCGGTTTTTCTCATCAATGTGCCGGTCATGCTGCTGGTCTGGCCGCTGGCCTATGCCGTCATTCCACGCCGCGAACCCAATGCCGGCGGACATTGGAGCATCGGACAGGCTTTAGTGCTGATCGTCGGCCTGATTGCCAGTGTCTATGCCATCAAGTCGGGCTTCAAGGCAGGCAGTTCGCTCGGCGTGACCTTGGCGGCGCTGGTGCTTGGTCTCTTGCTGCTGGTCTGGTTCGTCCGCCAGCAATTGCGCTCTGCAACGCCAATGCTGGACATGTCGCTGTTCGCGCGTCCGGCCATTTCCACCGGTGTCATCATGGCGCTGGTGGTGACCGGCGCGCTGGCCGGTGTCGAACTGACCGTGGCGCAGGAATTGCAATTCGTTGTGGGCAAGACCCCGCTTGAGGCCGGGATTTTCATGATGCCGCTGGTGATCGCTTCGGCCATTGGCGGCCCGGTGGCGGGCTATGCTGTCGGCACTATGGGCCTGCGGCCCGTCGCCAGCCTGTCCCTCGTAATCGCTGCCGCCAGCCTTGCCGGGCTTGGTCTGAGCGATTTCCATAATCCGGGTCTGGGCGTCATTGCCTTGATGGGCAGTCTGGGCCTTGCCCTCAGCATTGGCCTGACGGCTTCGTCCATCGCCATCATGTCGAGCGCACCAGCCGACAAGGCGGGTGCAGCCGGGTCGCTGGAAGGCACGGGTTATGAACTGGGCGCCGGCCTTGGCATCACGCTGTTTGGCGTGCTGCTGACCTCCACCTATAGCAATGCCATCCGCATTCCCGCCGCGCTGGCCGATCAGATACCGGGTCATGCAGGCCACTCGATCGGGGAAACCATGCTCGCCGCCAGCCAATTGGGCGAAGCGGGCGAGCCTTTGGCACAAGCGGCGCGGCTGGCCTTTTCCAACGCCCATTCCATGGTTCTGTTGAGCGCAGCGGCGCTGATCGGCATTATGGCGCTGGTCGTGGTCTTCGCGCTGCGCCATTATAGGGATAGTGTAGAGGCAATCGCGCATTGATTAGAGGCGCGGCGGCACTTGCCTTGCCGCCGCTTTCCCCCTATAGAGCCGACTTCTCCGGATCGCCCGGCCAAAAGGCATGCCGTGGCGATCTCTGAACGCGATGGGTTTCAAAGCCCGTCCAGTATAGTCTAAAGGACCCGCAAAATGCCCAAGATGAAGACCAAGTCCGGTGCCAAGAAGCGTTTCAGCTTCACCGCTACCGGCAAGGTGAAGGCCGGCGTTGCCGGCAAGCGCCACCGCCTGATCAGCCACAACGCCAAGTACATCCGCACCAACCGCGGCACCAAGATCCTGTCCAAGGGCGACGAGGGTCTGGTGAAGTGGTACATGCCGTACAACCGCTAAGCTGGAAGGACACGAATAAATGGCACGCGTAAAAAGAGGCGTTACCGCCCACGCCCGTCACAAGAAGGTCTTGAAGGCCGCCGAGGGCTATTATGGCCGTCGCAAGTCTACGATCCGTATCGCCAAGCAGGCCGTCGAAAAGGCTGGCCAGTACGCTTACCGCGATCGTCGCGTCAAGAAGCGTAATTTCCGCGCTCTGTGGATCCAGCGCATCAACGCCGCCGTGCGTGATCACGGCCTGACCTATGGCCGATTTATCGACGGCCTCAGCAAGGCTGAGATTGCTGTCGACCGTAAGGTGCTGAGCGATCTTGCGATCACCCAGCCCGAAGCGTTCACCGCACTGGTCGCCAAGGCCAAGGCAGCGCTGGCGTATCTGGAAGGCGTGGACGACACCACCCACGCTCGCGTCACCGCTTAAGCACCCCAGTCCGCTGAGGTCAAAATTGCGCCTTGCGCCGCCTGAGAGGGCTGGCGCGGGGCGTTTTTGTTTGGCTTCGAGCCGGCCGTAGGCGAAGTCGCTCCTGTGGAGCGACTTCAGGCGAAAAGGCCATGAGAACTAAGCTCGAATGGCGGGCCGCCAAAGATGGACCGGCACACCATTTTAGACCTGACTCAATGGTCCAAAATGCACTAACACCGACACAGCACGTCGAACGAGATTTTCCATGTCCCTGCAAACACAGATCGAAACCCTGCGCAGCGCGCTTTCCGCCGCCATTGCAGCCGCCGAAAACGAGGCCGCGCTTGATGCTGTGCGTGTTGCCGCCCTGGGCAAGAAGGGCAGCGTTTCCGCGCTGCTGGCCACGCTGGGCTCCATGGCCCCGGAAGATCGCAAGTCCGCCGGTCCTGCCATCAATGGCCTCAAGAACGACATTGCCGGGCTGATCGACGCGCGCAGCGGCAATCTCAAGGGCGCGGCGCTTCAAGCCCGCCTCAAGGCCGAGACGGTGGATGTCACCCTGCCGCTCAAGCCTGCGCCGACGGCGCGCGGCCGCGTGCATCCGATCAGCCAGACCATCGACGAAATCACCGCCATTTTCTCGGATATGGGTTTTTCCATCGCCGAAGGGCCCGATATCGAAACCGACTATTACAATTTCACCGCGCTGAACTTCCCCGAAGGGCATCCGGCGCGCGAAATGCACGATACGTTCTTCATGAAGCCCGGCCCGGACGGCGTGAAGAAGGTGCTGCGCACCCATACCTCGCCGGTGCAGGTGCGCGTCATGCAGAAGAGCAATGAAAAGCCCGCCGCGTCCTACCTGACGCCGCCGCAGGATCCGCCCATCCGGGTGGTCATGCCCGGCCGCACCTATCGCAATGACAGCGACCAGACACATACCCCTATGTTCCATCAGGTCGAGGGCCTCGTCATCGACAAGTCGAGCCATATCGGCCAGCTTCGCTGGGTGCTGGAAGAGTTTTTGAAGGCCTTCTTTGAAGTGCCGAACGTCACGCTGCGCTTCCGCCCCAGCTTCTTCCCCTTCACCGAGCCGAGCATGGAAGTGGACGTGCAATGCGACCGCTCCGGCGCCGAGGTCAAGATCGGCGAGGGCAATGACTGGCTCGAAATCCTGGGCTGCGGCATGGTGCACCCCAATGTCATCCGCAATGCCGGGCTCGATCCCGACATCTATCAGGGCTTTGCCTTCGGCGTCGGCATCGACCGCATCGCCATGCTGAAATATGGCATGCCGGACCTGCGCGCCTTCTTTGACGCCGACCAGCGCTGGATCGAGCATTACGGCTTCCGCCCGCTCGATCTCCCCACCCTTTTCGGCGGACTTTCGAGCTAAGGAGCCAGAAACATGAAATTCACTCTCGACTGGCTCAAGGACCATCTCGACACGACTGCCTCGCCCGAGGAGATCGGCAAGGCGCTGACCATGATCGGCCTTGAGGTCGAAGGCATCGAGGCGCAGGGCAAGGCGCTTGAAAAGTTCACAATCGCCCATGTGGTAGAGGCCAAGCCGCACCCCAATTCCGACCACCTCAATATCTGCAAGGTCGATGCGGGCACCGGCGAACTCATCGACGTGGTCTGCGGCGCTCCCAATTGCCGCACCGGCCTCAAATCGGTCTTTGCGGCACCTGGCACCTATATTCCGGGCAAGGATTTTGAATTGAAGGGTGGCGTCGTCATTCGCGGCGCGCCGTCCAATGGCATGCTGTGTTCCGCCGCCGAGCTGGAACTGAGCGAGGATCACGACGGCATTATCGAATTGCCGGAAGATGCGCCGATCGGCACCAAATATGTCGACTATGCCGGGATCAACGGCGTGGTCTTCGACATTTCCATCACCCCTAATCGCGGCGATGCCACCGGGGTCTATGGCGTGGCACGCGATCTGGCGGCCTTTGGCCTCGGCACGCTGAAACAGACCGATTTCTCGCCCGTGCCGTCCATGGGCAAAAGCCCGATCGCGCCGCTGCCGCAGAATTTTGCGGCAGGCGAGAACAAGGCAATCCGCAAATTTGCCGGTCGCTATTTCGCCAATGTGAAGAATGGTCCCTCACCTGACTGGCTGCAGGCTCGCCTGCGCGCCGTCGGCCTCAGGCCCATCAACACCATCGTCGATATCACCAATCTGGTTTCGCTGGGCTGGGGCCGTCCGCTGCACGCCTATGATGCCGACAAGGTCGAGGGCCAGATGGTGCTGCGCCCGGCGCGCGGCGAGGATTTCGACGCGCTGGACAACAAGATTTACAAGCTCGACGAGACCATGACCGTCATCGCCGACGACAAGGGGCCGCTCTGTCTCGGCGGCGTCATGGGCGGCATCCGCTCCGGCGTCACCGATGAAACGGTCAACGTGTTCATGGAATGCGCGAGCTGGGATGCCGATCTCATCGCCCAGGCTGGCCGCAAGACCGGCATTGTGTCGGACGCCCGCTATCGGCTCGAACGCAATGTCGATCCGGCGCTGACCGAACCGGGGCTTGAGCTGGCAACACGCCTCGTCCTCGAGCTCTGCGGCGGCGAGCCAATGGAGCCTGCCATTTCCGGCGAGGATGTGTTCCCGGACACAGTAGTCGAATTTCCGCTGGCCGAGGTCAAGCGCCTCACCGGCCTCGATGTTTCGCCCAGCGAGATCGAAGCCATTCTCACCCGCCTCGGCTTTGCCGTGGAGGGCGCAGGCGATGTGCGTCAGGTAAACGTGCCGAGCTGGCGTCCGGATGTGACGCAGAAGGCCGATCTTGTCGAGGAAGTCATGCGCATGGTCGGCGTCGACAATGTGCCTGTCGAGCCGCTGCCGCGTCTTCACCATGTCGCCACGCGCATGCTGACCACTATCCAGAACCGCCGCCGCATTGCCCGGCGGGCGCTGGCGGCGCGGGGTCTCGATGAAGTGGTCACCTGGAGCTTCATCAGCCATGACGAGGCCACACGCTTTGGCGGTGGTACGGAAGACCGCCAGTTGGCCAATGCCATCGCCTCGGATATGACCGATATGCGGCCGTCCTTGCTGCCGGGCCTGCTTGCGGGCGCACGCCGCAATGCCAATCGCGGCTTTGCCGATGTGGCGCTGTTCGAAGTCGGTCAGATCTTCCTCTCCGATCAGCCTGAAGGCCAGCACACCTATGCGTCGGGCGTGCGCACCGGCACGGCAAAGCTGGACGGGGGCGGTCGCCACTGGTTGGGCAAGGCCGAGAGCGTCGGCGTCTGGGATGCCAAGGCAGACCTTGCCGCTGTGCTTGATGCCTTGGGCGTTGATATCGACAAGGTGCAGGTGTTGCCCGAGGCCGCTGAATGGAGCCATCCGGGCCGTGGCGCGCGCATTGCGCTCGGCCCCAAGGTAACACTGGGCTGGTTTGGCGAATTGCATCCCGCTCTCGCCGCAGAACTCGACATTGACGGCGCGGTTTCCGCTTTTGAAATCGACCTCGATGCCCTGCCCGAAGCCCGCAAAAAGGCCACCAAGACCAAGCCCGCGCTGGAGCTGTCGCCGTTCCAGCCGGTCTCGCGCGACTTCGCCTTTGTCATGGATCGTGGAATTACCGCTGCGGCCATCCTCAAGGCGGCGCGTGGAGCCGACAAGGCGCTGATCAGGCAAGTCGACATTTTCGACGTTTTCGAGGGGGCCCATGTGGGCGAGGGCAAGAAGTCCGTCGCCATCGAGGTCACCTTGCAGCCGAGGGACAAGACACTCACCGATGAAGAGATCGAAAAGGTCTCGGCAGCGGTGGTTGCCGCGGTGACCAAGACGACGGGCGGGGAACTGCGGAAGTAGAGGACAGACTCGGTCTTCCCCTCTCCCCCTGAGGGAGAGGGTGGATCGCGCAAAGCGCGAGACGGGTGAGGGGTGCTGCGCCAACCTGCCGCTCTAGTGATTGGGATTGCGCAGCACCCCTCATCCGCCCTTCGGGCACCTTCTCCCTCAGGGGGAGAAGGGAAGTCCTGCATCGAGTTCGCCCATGTCCCGCACCGATTCCATTCTCGCTCGCCTCTCCCGACTGCACCCCAAGCTGATCGATCTCAGCCTGGATCGCATGCTGCCGCTGCTCGGGAAGCTGGGCAACCCGCAGGATCATCTGCCACCGGTGATCCATGTGGCGGGGACCAATGCCAAGGGTTCGACCATTGCCTATCTCCGCGCTTTTCTTGAAGCGGCGGGCAAGTCGGTGCATGTCTATAACTCCCCCCATCTCGTAAGCTTCAACGAGCGCATACGCCTCGCGGGGAAATATGTGGGCACGCGCAAGCTCAATGCGGCGCTGGAACAGGTGGAAGCGGTCAATGCGGGCGCGCCGATCACCTTTTTCGAGGTGACCACCGTCACCGCCTTCAAGCTCTTTGCCGAAACCAGCGCCGATTATCTGCTGCTCGAAACCGGCATGGGCGGCACTTACGACACCACCAATGTGGTCAGGCACCCGCTCGGCACCGTGATCACGCCTATCGATTATGACCATCAGGGCTTTCTCGGAAACACGCTGGCCGAGATCGCTGGCAACAAGGCTGGCATTCTCAAGCGCGGCGCAAAGGCGGTCATGGGGCTGCAGCAGGACGAGGCCCACAAGGTTCTCGACCGTGCGGCCCATCGCCTCGGCATAGTGCCCATCTGGCAGGGCGAGGACTTTCACGGATCGGCAGAAGATGGCCGCCTCGTCTATTCCGACGAAACGGGCCTGCTCGATCTGCCGCCGCCCGCCCTGATCGGCGCGCATCAATTCGACAATGCCACGCTCGCCATCGCCGCCGCCCGCCATTTTGGCCTCGAGGTGAGCGATGCCGCCTTCGCCGAGGGTCTGCGCAATGTCACCTGGCCCGCCCGCATGCAGCCGATCCGCGTCGGCAAGCTGCGCGCATTACTGCCAGCCGGGCACGAGCTCTGGCTCGATGGCGGGCACAATGCCCATGGCGCTGCAGCGCTTGCCCGCGCCATCGCTTCCATGCCGGAGAGGCCGCTCGTGCTGATCACGGGCATGATGAATACGCGCGCGCCCGAGGATTTTCTCGCGCCATTCCGTGATCTGCGTCCGGTGCAGATCATGGCTCTCACCATTCCGGGTGAGCCCAATGCACACAAGGCAGACGAGATTGCCGCCCGCGCGCGCGCCATGGGTTTTGCCGCCAAGGCAGAGCGCTCTGTCACCAACGCGCTTAAAGCCGCAGCCAATATCGGGAATGCCCGCGTGCTGATCTGCGGCTCGCTTTACCTGGCGGGGGATGTGCTGGCAAAGAACGGCACGCAGCCCGACTGATGCCAAAAACAAAGCGGGCCACCCGGAGGCGGCCCGCTCATATTTCTGAAATCAGCCGATCACGCCGCGCAGTCGGATTCCTGCGGAGCCGTCAGCACTGCGCGCATGCGGGCCGTGTCGTTGCTGGAACGAAGCTCGTCCACCACGGCATCGGTGCGCAGCATGCGCGCCACGCGCGAGAGGGCCTTCAAGTGATCTGCACCCGCGCCAACGGGCGCGAGCAAAAGCATCACCAGGTCCACCGGCTGGTCATCCACCGAGTCGAACTCGATGGGCTCATCGAGCCGCGCAAAGACCGCAATGACGCCATTGAGACCCTTGAGTTTGCCATGGGGAATGGCAATGCCATTGCCCAGCCCGGTCGAACCCAGCTCTTCACGCGCCATCAGGGCGTCGACAATTTCGGCCTCGGAGAGACCGGCCCGTTCGGCTGCCTTGTGCGCTAACACTTCAAAGAGCTGGCGTTTGTCGGTGATCCCCGTGCAAGTCAGCACGGAGTCTTCCGCCAGAATATCGGCCAATTCCATCAATCTGCCTTGGGAAATATTTATCCAGTTTGAGGCAAATGCGCCGCCTAATTGGCGCCCAGGGCCGGGTCAATCCAGCCTATATTGCCGTCCGCGCGGCGATAGACCACATTTAGGCCTCCATGTCCAGCGTGTCGGAACATCACAACCTGCTGACCGGTGAGGTCGAGCTCCATAACGGCCTCCTCCACGCTCATCTCGCGCAGGCTTTTGGTGCTTTCGGCGATCACCGGCGGCGCATAGTCCTCGTCGAGCTCATCCAGCCCGTCCGCGGTGCCCAGAACGGTATATTGGGCCAGGATGGCCTCGGCGGCGCTCTCGCGTCCCCTGGTATGGCTGCGCAGCTTGCGGTTGTAGCGGCGCAGGCGCTTTTCGATATTGAGGGCCATGACTTCATAGGCGCCGGTAGCGTCGTTCCCCTTGGCGCTGGCCTGAAGCGTGGTGCCCGAATCCAGGTGCACCACACAATCGGCGCGGAAGCCGATTCCATCGGGAGTAAGGGTCAGATGGCCGTCATAGCCGCCGTCGAAATACTTTCCGACAACGCTGGCGAAATGGTCCTCCGCCTTGCCCCGCAGGGCATCGCCGACATCCATGTTCTTTCCCGAAACGCGTAAGGTCATGGCTTTTTTTCCTTTCGGTCGTTAGGCGACGCGAGAGTTCCGAAAAGCCGCTTCCCGGCTTCACGGGATCACGTCTGCCGACACACCAGAGATGGGGTGCCGACAGCAGCAATGCTAGTCCTGCTTCGCGCCGCCTGTCCATGGCCAAAGCCTGATCCACCCACCAATTCAGGGGGTGACAGGGCCAGCACCTCGCCTTAGCCTTCACAAAACGCAAATAGCGGGGGATGGCAGATGCAGGTTCCGGCCATGGCTGTGGGCGGCGTAGCGCCGGTCTTGCCGCCCTTGCTCATCTTGTTCCTCGTCATGGCGGCAATAGGCGGCTTCATGCTCGCGGCTGCGCTGATCTGGCGCAATATGCTTCTGGTCACTACCAGGCGGCTCAATCCATTTCGGATAGCGGATGTGCAGAAAGCCGCCGATCCAAGTTTCTCGACTCGGCCTGCAGGGGCAAAGCCATTTTCCGACACGCTTTACGCGCGCGTGGCTTTCGCGCTGCTGGGTGTCGGTGGCGCAGGGATTGTTGGGATGGGGCTATGGGGACTGTTTAGCCCATGATCGCCAACAGGGCCGCCCAGTAAACCGTAAGTTTTCAGAGCCCTGCGAGACGCCATTACCATTCGCGCATGGCCTGCTGCGCTAAAATCGCTCCACTGGAGCGATTTTCCCTGCGGGACGCTAGCAGATGGCGATGACTTCTTCGTCGCTCATATGGCCCGGCACGATGGTGAGGGGAATGGGCAAGACATTGGCCCGGGCGGCGAAATGGGTCACCAATGGACCGGGCCCTTCTGACGCTTTCGATGCGGCCAGAACCAGAATGGCGATGTCCCTGTCGCGGGCGATGACATCTTCGATCTGCTCGGGACCATTGCCCTCGCGGATCACCGATTCGGTGCGGACATCGCCGATTTCCTTGATACGGGCCAGACGCATGTCGAGAATGCGTTCAGCCGCTTCGACCGCTTCAGCCCGCAGCACATCTTCCACACCCATGCCGATAAATTCGGGCCGGGCGATGACACTCATCAGCACGACCGTGCCGCCGGTGCGCTTGGTGCGCCAGGCGGCAAAGGTCAGAGCGCGATCGCATTCCTCGGTCTCATCGATGACGACGAGGAATTTGCGTTTATATTCAACCTCGGAGACCATGGGCCCTCCTGTTGAGCCTTAGCGGATGAAGCCGATAATATCCCGAACATCGGCCATTGTCTTTTCGGCAATGACCGAGGCGCGCTCGGCGCCATCGCGCAGAACGGCGTCGATTGTCGCCGGATCATCGAGCAGACGGCGCATTTCCCCGTTCATCGGCGCCAGCTCGGCCACGGCGAGGTCGGCAAGAGCGGGCTTGAACTTGCCCCATCCCTGCCCGCCGAACTCGGCCAGCACGTCCGCCTTGGTCTTGTCCGACAGCGCCGCATAGATGCCCACCAGATTGTCGGCTTCCGGGCGGCCCTTCAGCCCTTCGAGATCAAGCGGCAATTCGGCCGGGTCGGTGGTCGCCTTCTTGATCTTCTTGGAAATGGCATCGGCATCGTCGAGCAGTGAAATGCGCGACTGATCGGAGGGATCGGACTTGCTCATCTTCTTGGTGCCATCGCGCAGGCTCATGATGCGCGTGGCCGGACCGGCAATCAGCGGCTCGGTAATGGGGAAGAACTGGCCGTCCGCATCGCCCAGACCGTGCTCGGTGATGGACGCGGCATAGTCATTGTTGAACTTGGCGGCGATGTCGCGCGTCAGCTCCAGATGCTGCTTCTGATCATCGCCCACCGGTACTTCGGTTGCCTTGTAGAGCAATATGTCGGCCGCCATCAGCGAGGGATAGGCGAGCAGGCCCAGGGACACGTTCTCGGAATTCTTGCCGGCCTTGTCCTTGAACTGGGTCATCCGGTTCATCCAGCCGATACGGGCGACGCAATTGAACACCCAGGCCAGTTCGGCATGCTGGATGACCTGGCTCTGGTTGAAGATGATCGAACGCTTGGGATCGAGCCCGGCAGCGATGAAAGCGGCGGCGACTTCGCGCGTGGCGCGGCGCAGCGCATTGGGCTCTTGCCAGACGGTAATGGCATGCATGTCGACCACGCAATAAATGGTCTCATGGGTATCCTGCAACGGCACGAAGCGGCGGATGGCGCCGAGGTAATTGCCAAGATGCAGGTCGCCCGAAGGCTGGATGCCGGAAAACACGCGCTGGGTAAAAGTCATGATCGGGCCTGGCAGTTCAGATGATGCGGTCTGGCTGTTAACACGCCGGAGTGTCATCGAACAATGCGTTAGCCGCGTCGGCGCAGGCGGCGTGCCAATTGGGTCAGGTTCTGTGTGCCCGAAACGTGGATCAGAGTGAAATAGGTCGCCATCCCAAAAATGACCAGAGCCGCCAGAACGCCCGCCTGACGCCAGAGCGGCACACCCGGCGCCAGATGCGCGGCCCCGCGTTCGGCCAGCAGATAAAGCGCAATGCCCATGATCAGGGCGATGGCAAAAATTGCCAATTGCCCGCGCCATTGCGCCGCCGAAAGCCTGAAATGGCCGCGAATAGCCAGCGTTCCGGCCAGCAGAACCACATTGAGCCAGGACGAGGCCGCTGTCGCAATGGCAATGCCCACATGGACAAGGCTCGGAAACAGCCAGAGCGAAATGGCGATATTGGCGACCACGCTCGCACCGGCGAACAGGGTCGGCGTGATGGTGTCCTCGCGGGCGAAAAAGCCCGGCTGCAAGATGCGGATCAGCACATAGGCGGGCAGGCCGAGGGAAAAGGCAACCAGCGCTTCGGCCGTCTGGGTCGTTGCCAGCACGGAGAAAGCACCGCGCTCGAAAAGCACACGCACAATCGGCTCAGCCAGCGCCATCAGCGCCAGCGCTGCGGGCATGGTCAGGAGCATGGAGATGAACAGCGCCTGATCCTGACTGGCGCGCGCTTCGAGGTCGCGCCCGCCTTTGAGATGCCGCGACAGCTCGGGCAGAAGCACAGTGCCCACGGCAATGCCGATAATGCCCAGCGGCAATTGATAGAGGCGATCGGCATAGGAGAGGACGGAAATGGCATTATCGGCGCCCGAGGCGATGATGGTGCCGACGAAAATATTGATCTGGGTAATGCCGCCCGCCAGAATTGCCGGGATAGCCAGCATCCAGAAGCGCCGCACTTCGGGGTCCAGACGCGGCAGGCGCAGCTTCGGGCGAAACCCGGCTCGCTCGATGGCGGTCCAGACCAGCAGCAATTGCGCAACGCCGCCACCCATCGTGGCGATGGCCACCCAGATCGTGGCGCTGGCCGGATCCTGTACGAAGAACGTCGCCAGCGGGATCAGCATGGCGATGTTGACCAGATTGAGCAGTACCGGCGCGAAGGCGGCGGCGAAGAAGCGGCCCAGTGTATTGAGAATAGCCCCATAAGCCGCCATCAGCGACATGCAGGCGAGATAGGGGAACATGATCCGCGTCAGCAGCACGGTCAGCTCGAATTTTTCCGCGTCCTCCACAAATCCGGGCACGAAGGCGAGCATGATCTGCGGCATGAAGATTTCGGCCAGGACTGTCACGATGAACAGCATGACCACCAGCCAGCTCATGATCCGCGCTGCAAGCAGCTTTGCGCCGTCCTCGCCCTGCTGTTCCAGCGCGCCGGAGAACATCGGCACAAAGGCGGTGTTGAACGCACCTTCGGCAAACAGCCGCCGGAACAGATTGGGAAAGCGGAAGGCGGCAAAGAAGGCATCAGCAGCCGGTCCGGTGCCAAGCACAGCGGCCATCAGCGCATCGCGCACGAAACCGGCAAGACGGCTCACCAGCGTCAGTGAACCTACGGAGACGAAATTGCGGAAGAGGGTCACAGGTGCGCCGCGCCTTCCTTACCTCTCCCTTTGGGGGAGAGGTCGGCCTGCAAGGCCGGGTGAGGGGGCCTTCCAACGGCACGGGCAAGCAACAAGGCCCCCTCACCCGCCGGCTTCGCCGTCGACCTCTCCCCCAAAGGGAGAGGTAAGGAGCCACCCCTACCCATTGACCACCTTCTTGCCCTCTTCCGGCCGCTCGAACACGCCCATCAGCGCGTCGTGAATTTTCTTCTGACGCGCCTTCACATGGATTTTCTGGCCGGTGAGGTCGGTGACGTAAAAGACGTCGACCGCCTTTTCGCCATAGGTGCCGATATGGGCCGAACCGATGGTGAGGCTCAAATCTGAAATTTCGCGCGTCAGCGCATAGAGCAGGCCGATCCGGTCAAGCCCAGCCACTTCGATGACGGTGAATTTTTCGGAGATGGCATTGGACACCGAGACCTGCGCGGGCAGGGCGAAGGGCCGCAGTCGCTTGTTGTGGCGCGATTCCTTGCCCAGATCGATCAATACCTGACGCTGGCCCTGCAAGAGCTGTTTCACACTGTCGATGATGCGCGTGGCGCGCACCTTTTCATCCTCGTCACTGGTGAAGGAGCGACGCAGGCGGAAAGTATCTATGGCGCGGCCGTCGCGGGTGGAAAAAATCTGCGCCCCGATAATGGAGGCATCCTGCATGGTGCAGGCGCCCGCGATCAATGACAGCAGCCGCGGATGGTCGGGCGTATAGAAACTGACCTCGGTAATGCCCTCAAACGCCTTGACCCTGATGGAGCCGGCAAAGGCCTGCGCGGACTGGTCGGCCTGCCGGATCATCTTGGCATGAACGACCTGCAATTCAGGCTCGGCGCGCAACCAGTAATGGTCATAATGGCGTGCGGCATAGGCCGCCATGTCCTCGGCGGGCCAGGTGTCGAGCGCCCGGGCCAAGGCATCGCGCGCCTCGTTGACGCGCACCGACTGGCTGACCTGACTGTGCCCGCCTGAAAGCAGCGGCTCGGTGGCGTAATAGAGCGCCCGCAACAGGCTTCCCTTCCAGCCGGTCCAGGTGCCCGGTCCCACGGCGCGGATATCGCAGGCGGTGAGGATCATGAGCAGGGCCAGACGCTGCGGCGACTGCACCTGTTCGCCAAAGGCCCTGGCGGTCTCGGGGTCCTGAATATCGCGGGCCTGGGCGATTTCGCTCATCAGCAGGTGATATTCGATCAGCCAGGCAACGGTATCGGTCTCGGCAGGCGTCAGCCCGAAACGCGGACAGAGTTTTCGGGCAATCCGCGCTCCGGCAATGGAATGGTCTTCGGGCCTGCCCTTGGCGATATCGTGCAGGAACAGCGCGACATAGAGCAGGCGGGTGTCGGTGAGCTGGGGCAGCAGTTCGTGGGTCAGCGGCAATTCCTGGCGCAGGCCGCCATTGGCAATTTCGGCCATGACGCCGACCGAGCGGATCAGATGCTCGTCCACCGTATAATGGTGGTACATGTTGAACTGCATCAGCGCGACGATCTTGCCGAAATCGGGCACGAACTTGCCCAATACGCCGCTTTCGTTCATCTGCCGCAGGATGCGCTCAACATAGAGCGGACTGGTCAGCACGGTCAGGAAATGCGCATTGGCCTTGGAATCATTGCGCAATCTGTTGTCGATCAGCCGCAGGCTGTCGCGGATATGCTTGATGGCGTCGGGGTGGAATAGCAATTCCTCGCGCCCCGCCACCATGAACATGCGGATGAGATTGACGGGATCTTTCTCGAATATATCGGGCGCGGCGATATTGAGCCGCCCATTGTCGATGATGAAGGCGGTTTCGCCCTTGATCTTGGACTTGCCGGACCGGAAGGGGGCGAGGACGCGCCCCACAATATCCATATCCTTGGCATGGTTGAATTCGAGCGAGGCGCAGATGATGCGGGTCAGGTCACCCACATCCTTGGCGACGAGGAAATAGCGCTTCATGAAGCGCTCGACGCCCAGCATGCCGAGCCGTTTTTCGTATCCCATGCGGCGCGCCAGATCGGGCTGCACGTCAAAGGTGAGTTTTTCCTCGGCGCGGCCGGTCACGAAGTGGAGGTGGCAGCGCACCGCCCAGAGAAAGTCTTCGGCGCGGGAAAACAGGCGATATTCGGCGGCGGAGAGGACGCCCTTGCCGACCAGTTCCTGGCTGGTCTTGACCGAAAAGAAATATTTCCCGATCCAGAACAGCGTATTGAGGTCGCGCATGCCGCCCTTGCCATCCTTGATATTGGGTTCGACCACATAGCGGGTATTGCCCATCTGCTTGTGCCGCTCATCGCGCTCGGCCATTTTGGCGGCGATGAATTCGGGGCCGGTCTTCGGCATGATCTCGGTTTCAAACCGATGCACGAGATTGTCGTAAAGCGCTTCGTCGCCGGTCAGAAACCGCGCTTCGAGCGTGGCCGTGCGCACCGTCATATCGGCGCGGGCCATGCGGATACATTCATCAACCGAGCGGACGGCATGGCCCACTTTCTGGCCCAGATCCCAGAGCATGTAGAGCACATATTCGGTGACCTGCTCCCCCCAGGGGGTCTGCTTGTAGGGCAGGATGAACAGCAGATCGATGTCGCTGCCCGGCGCCAATGTGCCGCGCCCATAGCCGCCCACGGCGGAGAGCGCGATGGCTTCGGCGCCGGAGGGATTGTCCACCGGATAGACGCGCAACACTGCAAAGCGGTGGATGGCCCTAATGATCTCGTCTTCGGCCCCACACAGGTTCTGCGCGCAGCGCGTGCCGCGATTATTGGCCAGAAGCTCAGCTTCCGCCCCCGCCCGCGCCTCTGCCAGAACCTGGCGGAGATGGGCCAGCACCAGCGAACGGGCATTGGGAGACTTGGCCGGTTCGTCACCGATCAGGGCGTCGAGTTCGGCAAGAATTGTTTCGGCATTTTTAAGCGCGAAGAGGGACTTTTTGGGCCTTGCCTCAACTTCGGCGAGCGTCATCACGGATTTTCTTTAACTGGTACAAAGTCTCGATGGCCTGTCGTGGCGTCATCTCATCGGGACGCATTGTATCAAGTGCTTCGTAAACGGGGTCCTTACCCTTGGGCGCGGGCGGCGCAGAATGGGCAAAGAGCGGCAGATCGTCTAGCACGCTGGCCTTCTGGCGGGAAGATGCCGAACCGGAGGAGCGCTGTTCGAGAATATCGAGCACCTGCTTGGCGCGGACAATGACCGGATCTGGGAGCCCGGCCAGCCGCGCCACCTGAATGCCATAGGAGCGATCCGCCGCGCCGGGGCCGACCTCGTGCAGAAACACCACTTCGCCCTCCCATTCGCGCACCTTCATGGTGACGTTGGAGACGCGGGCGAGCGTCTTGGCCAGGCTGGTCAGTTCATGAAAATGGGTGGCGAACAAAGCCCGGCAGCCGGTGGTTTCATGCAGGGCTTCCACCGAGGCCCAGGCGATGGAGAGCCCGTCAAAGGTCGCCGTACCGCGCCCGATTTCATCGAGCACGACCAGTGAACGTCTTGTGGCGCGATTGAGAATGGCGGCGGTTTCCACCATTTCGACCATGAAGGTGGAGCGGCCATGGGCAATGTCGTCCGATGCGCCAACGCGCGAGAACAGGCGATCGACGACGCCGATATGAGCGCTGTCGGCGGGCACATAGCAGCCCATCTGCGCCAGAATGGCGATCAGCGCATTTTGCCGGAGGAAGGTGGATTTACCACCCATATTCGGGCCAGTGACCAGCCATAGCGCACCACCGCCGCTCTCCTCGCTGCCGGAGAGATCGGCGTCATTGGCTACAAAGCTGTGCCCTTCTGCTTTCACCATCAATTCCACGACCGGATGACGCCCCCCGGAAATGGCGAAAGCAAGGCTGTCATCCACTTTTGGGCGCGTATAGGCGCGCAAGGCGGACACTTCGGCGAGAGCGGCGGTGACATCCAGCTCGGCCAAGGCATCGGCAAGGCCCTGCAAGGGCATTATCCGCCCCAGCACATCCTCACGCAGGCGCGCAAAGATGGCGAGTTCGATGTCCAGCGCCGCGCCCTGCGCCTTGGCGATCCGGCCTTCCAGTTCGGCCAGCTCGGTCGTGGTGAACCGCATGGCATTGGCCATGGTCTGGCGATGAATGAAGGTTTCCCGGTGCGGGGGCTCCAGCAATTTCTGACCATGGCTGGCTGGCACTTCGACAAAAAAGCCCAGCACGCCATTATGCTTGATTTTGAGCGACCGCACATCGGTCTCGTCCATCAGCCTTGCCTGCAAGGCGGCCACCACGCCGCGGGTCTGGGTGCCCAGGGCGCGTTCTTCATCGAGCCGGGCATCGTAACCGGCCCGAACGAAGCCCCCGTCGCGGGTCAGCAGCGGCAATTCATCGTCCAGCGCCAGGCCCAGTTCGGAGGCGAGCGGGCGGGGCGCTGCGCCCAGAACCTCAACAAGGCGCGAAAGGACGGGCGGCAGGTCCGATTGCTGGCCAAGATGGCGCGCCAGTTCCAGCGAAGCCGCAACCGCCTTGCCGATTGCGGCGAGGTCGCGTGGCCCGCCGCGCTCCAGTGACAGGCGGGAAAGCGCCCGCGCCAGATCGGGCGCGGCTTTCAAATCCTGCCGCAATCTGCCGCGCAGCACTGTGTCATCCACCAGTCGGCCAATGGCATCGAGCCGGTCATTAATCGGTGCCGCCTGTCGCAAAGGCGCGCGTCTGCTGGCCAGCCGACGCGCGCCGGGCGCGGTCACCGTCATGTCGATGGAGGATCGCAGCGACCCCTTGGCCTGACCGCGCTGGGTGATCAGGATTTCAAGGCTGGACCGGGTGGCCGCATCGATGGCCATGGCGCTGTCCGATGCACCGATAACAGGAGGCCGCAGCGGCGCCTGCCGCCCCTTCTGGCTTTCCCCCACATAGACGACCAGCGCGCCCAGCGCCGCACGGCCGGCGCGCGACAGGGCGCTTGGGTCGAACATCTCCACCGCAAACGCCTGGCGCAGAACCGGCAGCGCCGTTTCGCTATCGGCGCTTTCCGGCGGAATGATCGAGGCGATATTGGCCCAGGCCGGGGCAAAGAGATGTTTTTCGACCAGCAGGGCCTTTGTCGCCTCAGCCAGGATCAGCTCGGCCGGGGCAATGCGCGCCATTTCATCGGCAAGCTGTTCGGCGGAAAGATCGGCAACAAAGCTCTCGCCGGTGGAAATATCGGCCCAGGCCAGCGCGAAGTCGGTTTCGCCATGGCGCACCATGGCCAGCGCCGCCAGATAATTGGACGAGCGCGCATCGAGATGATCGTCCTCGGTCAACGTGCCGGGCGTCACCAGCCGCACCACATCGCGCTTCACCACCGATTTCGACCCGCGCTTCTTGGCTTCGGCGGGGTCTTCCATCTGCTCGCAAATGGCGACGCGATGGCCCAGTTTGATCAGCTTGTTGAGATAGTCATTGGCCGCATGCACCGGCACGCCGCACATGGAAATATCTTCGCCGAGGTGCTTGCCGCGCTTGGTCAGCACGATCCCGAGCGCCGCGCTGGCGATTTCGGCATCCTCAAAGAACAGCTCGTAAAAATCGCCCATCCGATAGAACAGGAGATAGCCCGGATTGACCGCCTTGATCTCGAAAAACTGCGCCATCATCGGCGTCAAAGCCGCAGGCGCCGGGCCGGGCTCGGCCTCAAAAGGGGTCTGGTCCATGGGCAGGGTCAGTCAGCGCGGGAAAACAAGCGCTGACCTTAGGGAATATGGGCAGAAATGCCAACCGGTGGGGAAGGGGTTTGCACGGGGTTGTTGGGGGAGGGCAGAGAAGGGTGGGCGGCGGACAGGCGTATTGGTGCCATCAACCCGAAAAACGGACATGGCCATCTACCTACTCAATGCAGTTGCCCCGCTCAGACGACCCTCTTCCGCATTTGTACTGCTGTGGCGGCTATGCCAACGAGTTCGTCAGGGTTCCAGGGAGAGACCTGCCAACCTGTTTTCCTGTAGAAATCGATAGCATCAGGCGCAGCGTTGACCTTCAATTCCACGACTCCAAGGTCGCGGGCGTAGTCTTCAACGAACGCTCCTAGTGTCCGCCCCAAACCCTGCCTTTGTCGGTCTGCAGCGATCGCAACAAGCCGAACAATGGCAGTGCCGTCAAATAGATCATCTAAACGAGTAGTTCCGACCCCCATGTCGTCAGCCTTCAGGAGCAGCGAGTGTTTACCGTTGGAATATTCCTCTGATCTGTTCTCATCATAGACGCCCATCAAGCCCTTATCCTCAAATAGGACTTTCCGGCGCAGCTGATGGTAAGCCGCCCAGTCGGCGGCCTCACTGATCCTAACTAGACGCAGGTTCTGGACCGTCATCTGATCTCCTATATCTATTTCGACCGGGCTCGAGCGACATGGCTCTCCGGCTAAGGGGTACCCTTCCACCCATTGGCTGTCACTTCGATATAACGCCAGCTATGGATAATAGATCAGACCAGCATGAATGACCGCAATGGGGTCGAGAACTGCCGCTATTGGCTTCAAAAAAGCATTACCCCCGGGATATCCCCGGGGGTAACAATCAATGGCCCAAGTCCAGCCTTCAAGCCTTCGCCAGCGCCTGCTCGATATCCGCGATGATATCGTCGACATGTTCAATGCCCACCGAGATGCGGACCAGGTCTTCGCTGACGCCGGCCTTTGCCAGTTCTTCAGGCGAGAGCTGGCGGTGGGTGGTGGAGGCGGGGTGGCAGGCCAGCGATTTGGCGTCGCCGATATTGACCAGCCGCAGGATCATTTCGAGCGCATCGATGAAGCGGCCGCCTGCTTCCTTGCCGCCCTTGATGCCGAAAGACAGAATACCCGAGCCGCTGCCCTTGGAGATCTTCTTGGCCACGGCGTGATAGGGGCTGTCTGGCAGGCCGGCATAATTGACCCATTCGACCTTGGGATGGGCCTGCAGATATTCAGCCACCTTCTGCGCATTGGCGCAATGGCGCTCCATGCGCAGGCCGAGCGTTTCCAGTCCCTGCAAAATAAGGAATGCGTTGAACGGAGAAATAGCCGCGCCGGTATTGCGCAGCGGCACGACGCGGGCGCGGCCGATAAAGGCGGCAGGCCCCAAGGCCTCGGTATAGACGACGCCATGATAGGACGGATCGGGCTCGTTCAGCACCGGGAAGCGCTTGGCATTGGCCTTCCAGTCGAACTTGCCGCTATCGACGATAATGCCGCCAATGGACGTGCCGTGACCGCCGATATATTTGGTCAGGGCGTGCACGATGATATCGGCCCCATAGTCGAAGGCGCGGGTCAGATAGGGCGTCGCCACGGTGTTGTCGACAATCACCGGCACGCCATGGCGATGGGCGATTTCGGCAATGCGTTCGATGTCCACGACATTGCCCGCCGGATTGCCGATGGATTCGAGGAACACGGCCTTGGTCCGCTCGTCGATGGCCTTTTCAAAGCCCTCGTAATCGTCATGGCTCACCAGCCGGGTTTCGATGCCCTGACGCGGGAAGGTGTGGACGAACAGGTTATAGGTGCCGCCATAAAGCTGGGAGACCGAGACGATATTGTCACCCACCCCGGCAATGGTCTGGATGGCATAGGTGATCGCGGCCATGCCCGAGGCCAGCGCCAGGCCCGCAATACCGCCCTCCATTTCCGCCACGCGCGCTTCGAGTACGGCGGTCGTCGGGTTCATGATGCGGGTATAGATATTGCCCGCGACCTTGAGATCGAACAGATCAGCGCCATGCTGGGTATTGTCGAACGTATAGGAGGTGGTCTGGTAGATCGGCACCGCTGCGGCCTTGGTGGTCGCTTCCGATTCGTAGCCGTGATGCAGGGCAATGGATTCAAGCTTCATGAGACGTTCCCTTAATTCTCGCAGCGGGAACATTCGGCCGAGGCCTGGAAAATGGCAAGGCGCGGGAGAGGCAAGTCGTCCTCTCACCCGCCTTGGTTTTGGAAGGTTTTGGCACCGGCACCACAGCCGGACGCGATGCGGGGGCGCTCCACCCCCACCGCGCGTCACCCTCGGGCTTGACCCGAGGGGTCTTTTACGTCTCGCTCACTCGGCAAGTGCAAAGCCCTCGGGTCAAGCCCGAGGGTGACGATCGAGCGGGTTTAGACCTCATACCGATCCGAAGCATCGTGCTGCGGCGTGTAGGTGAAAGAGTCGAAATGGGCCGGGCTGGCCGTGCCGTTGAGGTCATGGGCGGCAACGCCGACGAAAGCGCCGGTGAAGCTGCCATGGGCCTGATGGCCGCCGCATTCGTCCGAGAGCAGGCTCGCATCGAGCACTGGCCCGATGGGCTTCATCTCTCCGCCTTCGAGGCCATAGAAGAATTGCAGCTTGCGGCCACGGATCGTCAGCTTCAGCCGCACCTTGCCCTCATTGGGGATTTGCACCGGATCGGCCGGGAAGCGCAGCTTGCCGTCGGGCCAGCTCATTTCCGAGGACATGATCAGCAATTCACGCTGCCCATCGGAATGGGCCGTGACCGCCAGATAGAAGAAATTATAGCGGCTGTAATAGGCAGCCAGCCCCGCCATGGTCCGCTCATCGGTTGCCTTGAAGTCGAGAACGGTTTCCGCGTCATAGGAGAAATGGGTCTGGCGACGCGCCACCAAGGCCTGCTCGAACCATGAGCCGATGGATTCACGACCAAAGAGCGTCAGCTTGCCGGTTTCGGTGGTAAAAATCCGCTCGGTTTCCGGCGTACGCAGCCATTGGAAATCCTTGTGCAGGCCGTTCTCGAACGTGTAGTGCTGCGGTGTCCAATATTTGGCTTCGTCGCGGGTGCCGGGCACCTCGACATGCAGGGCCGGCACCGGGCCGTTTTTGACATAGAGCCAGTCATCCTCGCCCCAATAGGCCTCTTGAATGGAGGTTTCGCGGCCCAGAACGCAGCGGCGTTCCTGCGTGGTCGGGCGACCCCCGAGATGGACGAGGAAGGTCTTGCCATCGGGCGTTTCGACGATATCGCCATGACCGGCGCGCTGGATGGCGGCGAGGGGGGCATCTTTCGATGTCAGGATATGCTGGTCGGGATGGGTTTCGTAGGGCCCGTCGATAGTGCGCGAACGGGCAAAGGTGCAGGCATGGTCATAGGCCGTGCCGCCCTCGGCGGTCAGCAGATAATACCAGCCATTCCGCTTATAAAGATGCGGCCCCTCGACCAGCTTGAGATCGGTGCCCTTGTAGATATTCTTGACCGGCCCGACCAGTTTGCCGGCGACGGGATCGAATTCCTGCAAGGCAATGCCCGCGAACAGTAGCGGGCGCACGCGATGGTCCCAGATCATGTTGACGAACCACTTTTTGCCGTCATCATCGTGGAACAGGCTGGGGTCAAAGCCCGAGGAATTGGTATAGACCGGATCGGACCACGGGCCTTCGATCTTGTCGGCCCAGACGATGTAATTATGCGCGTCCTTGAACGAGCCGTCCTTGCGCTTCACATCGGTATAGACCAGCCAGAATTTTTCGCCGTCATGGGTGAGGCAGGGTGCCCAGACGCCGCAGCTATCGGGATCGCCGCGCATATCGAGCTGGGCCTTGCGGGTCAGCGGGCGGGTGACCAGCTCCCAGTTCGCCAGATCCTTTGAGTGGTGGATCTGCACGCCGGGAAACCACTCGAAGGTCGAGGTGGCGATGTAATAGTCGTCGCCAACACGCAGAATGGACGGGTCCGGATTGAAGCCGGGCAGGATGGGGTTGGTGATCTGTGGCATGATGTCTCCTCCCTCACCGCCTTCCCTTCTCCCCTTGTGGGAGAAGGTGGCGCGCAGCGCCGGATGAGGGGCTTTTCGACGATTAGAAACAGCTCCAGTGGAGCTGTTTCCGGCGATAAGGCCATGAGAGCTATGCTCGAATGGCACGAGATGGAAAGACCCCCTCACCCGCCCTTCGGGCACCCTCTCCCACAAGGGGAGAGGGGTAGGGGTTTCGACCTTAAACGAAACGGTTGACCAGGTTTTCGAGATATTCCTGGCGACCGGACTTCGGCTGCGGGTTGATGCCGTCGGCATGAACCTTGGCGGCGATGTCGGCAAGGCTCAGCTTGCCGCCGAGAATGTCCTTGCCCAGGCCATTGTCCCAACCGGCATAGCGGCCATCCAGCAGCTTGTCATATTCGCCGTCTTCGATCAGCGCCACCGCGCCCTTGAGGCCGCGAGCCAGCGTGTCGAGGCCGAGAATGTGGCCATGCAGCAGGTCTTCGGCATCGAGTGACTGGCGACGGACCTTGGCGTCGAAGTTGAAGCCGCCCTTGCCGAGACCGCCCTGCTTCAGGATGTAATAGAAGGCCAGCGCCATTTCGCCCGCATTGTTGGGGAAGTGGTCGGTGTCCCAGCCGGACTGGAGATCGTTGCGGTTGGCGTCGACCGAGCCGAGCTGGCCCAGCGAGGAGGCAACGGCCAGTTCATGCTCGAAGGAGTGGCCGGCGAGGAAGGCGTGGCCGACCTCGATATTGCACTTCACCTTCTTTTCGAGACCGTATTTCTGGAGGAACCCAAAGACAGTGGCGACGTCGAAATCGTACTGGTGCTTGCTCGGTTCCTGCGGCTTGGGCTCGATCAGAATCTGGCCTTTGAAGCCGATCTTTTCGGCATGCTCGATCACCAGCGTCAGGAAGCGGGCCATCTGGTCCTGTTCCTGGCCTATCTTGGTGTTGAGCAGGGTTTCGTAGCCTTCACGGCCGCCCCAGAGCACATAGTTCTCGCCGCCCAGCTCATTGGTCAGCTCAAGCACGGCCTTCACCTGCCCCGCGGCATAGGCAAACACTTCCGGATCGGGATTGGTGGCGGCGCCGGCCATGTAACGGCGGTTGGAGAACAGGTTCGCCGTGCCCCAAAGCAGCTTCTTGCCGCTTTCCTGCATCTTCTGCGCGAGAATATCGCCGATGACGCGCAGGTTCTTGTTGCTTTCTTCAAGGGTCGCGCCTTCGGGAGCTACGTCCACGTCGTGGAAGGCGTAGAAAGGCACGTCGATCAGGTTGAAGAATTCAAAGGCCACTTCGGCCTTGAGCTTGGCGCCTTCAAGGCCCTTGTCGAACCACGGACGATCAAAGGTACGGCCGCCGAACGGATCGCCGCCTTCCTGGGCGAAAGTGTGCCAATAGGCGATGGCGGGGCGGATATGGTCTTCCATCCGCTTGCCGGCGATCACTTCGTCCTTGTTGTAATGGCGATAGGCCAGCGGGTTCTTGCTCTGCGGGCCTTCATATTTGACCTGGTTCAGGCCCTTGAAAAAATCACTCACGAACGTGCCTCCTCGATGGCAGGGTAAAGGGCGCGATAGCGCGCATATTGGTCGGAATAGGCGGCCGACAGGGTCTTGTCGGGCGCAATGGTCGTCTTGATCGGCGGCATGGACATGATTTCAGCCGGGTTGGCGCCGGTCGCGGCGCAGAGGCCGAGCCGGCCAGCGCCGAGTGCGCCACCGAAATCGCCGTCCTCGGGGAGGGCGATTTCCATGTCGAGATTGGTGGCCAGCATTTTGAGCCAGAGTGCGGATTTGGACCCGCCACCCACCGCCAAGAGGCGATTGATCGAGGTGCCAGCATCGGCCAGCACGCGCTGGCAATCGCGCATGGCGAAAGTGACGCCTTCCATCACCGCCTGCGCCATCTGTGCAGCATCGGTCGACTGGCTGACGCCAATGAACGAGCCGCGCGCATTGGCATTGTTATGCGGGGTACGCTCGCCCGAGAGATAGGGCAGGAAGATGGCTTCGCCCGGCCCCTTGAACTGGGCTTCGGCTTCGCCGGACAGCTCGGCCTGCTTCTTGCCGGTAATGCGCGAGAGCCAGTTGAGCGAATCGGTCGCCGAGAGAATGACCCCCATCTGGTGCCAGGTGTCAGGAATGGCGTGGCAGAAGGCGTGAACCGCGCCCTCGGTATTGGGGCTGAATTTTTCGTTGGAGACGAAGAGCACGCCGGACGTGCCCAGCGACACAAAACCCTCGCCGGGACGGATCGCACCGATGCCGCAGGCGGCAGCGGCATTGTCACCAGCGCCGCCAGCGACGACGACCGGGCCGGACATGCCCCAGCGAGAGACAAATTCGGGTTTGAGCTGGGCCGAAACGGCGGAGCCTTCCACCAAAGACGGCATGTGGTCACGGGTCAGTCCCGTTACGCCGAGCAGCTCGTCGGACCAGTCGCGCTTCTTGACGTCCAGCCAAAGCGTGCCTGCCGCGTCGGACATGTCTTCGACATGCTCGCCGGTCAGCAGCAGCCGCACATAGGCCTTGGGCAGCAGCACTTTCCTGATCTGGCTGTAAATGTCCGGCTCGTGCTTACGCACCCAGGCAATTTTTGGCGCGGTGAAACCGGGCATGGCGATATTGCCCGCCAGATCGCGCAGATTGGGAAGCGCGGCTTCCATCTCGCCGCATTCGGCGGCGGAGCGGCCATCGTTCCAGAGAATGGCCGGGCGCAGAATGGCGTCGTTCTCGCCGAGCAGGGTCGCACCGTGCATATGGCCGGAGAGGCCAATGCCCTTGACTGCCGCGAGTTCGCGCGGATGGCTCTGCTTGATCTTGTCGATAGCGCCCAGCGTCGCCGTCCACCAATCGGTCGGGTTCTGTTCCGACCAGCCGGGATGCGGGCGGACCGGCTCGACGGCTTGTGCCGAAGCTTCGCCCAGCGCCTTGCCATTTTCATCGATCAGCAGCGCCTTGACGCCGGATGTCCCAATATCAATGCCGAGAAAGGTCATGAGGCACGTACCTCATTTGGCTGCGGCAGAAACATCTCTTACTCCTCCCTCGCCCCGATTCCGGGGCAGCGCCTCTGTTTGGATGGCGCGTTTCTTATCGCAGATTGTTGCGCAGGAAAATGACTATTTCAACTTCGAACCGTGCCGCAGGCAAAATCTCCCCAGTGGGGAGATTTTAGGTAAGAAGGCCATGAGAGCTACGCTCGAATGGCACGAACGCGTCACACACTCGGTCTCCCCCTCTACCCTTGCGGGAGAGGGACAGCAATTTCTTCGTCCAGAAGAAATTGCAGGGTGAGGGGTTCTGTCCCCACGCTCAATGTCTGCCGCAAAATCACAGACCCCTCATCCGCCTTTTAGGGTGCGCGCTCCAAAGTCCGAGTTCGTGAGCACCCCACCCCATCCCTCCCCATCAAGGGGAGGGTGCAGATCGCGTTCGCTTCGACACCAACGCGTCACACACCCGGTCTTCCCCTCATCCGCCCTTCGGGCACCTTCTTCGCCTTTCATCGCTCTACTGGAGCTATGAATTGCTTCGCCACCGACTCGAAGTACCACAAGGGGCGAAGGAAAGAGCGCAGGTCACCGCAGATTATCCTTGAGGAAAATCCCGATCTCGATCGGGTGGGTCACCGCGCTGCCGGATGTACCCAGCGCCAGTGCCCGTGCCGCTGAAATCGCTTCACGGATTTCGCCATCCGGGTTCTGGTCCAGCACCACGTCGATGGCCCCGCCGATCAACCCGGCACGGGTCGGTGCGGTCAATTCGTGGGCGATGACGCGCAGCTTGCCGGATTTTCCTGAAGCTTCGAGCGCTTCAACCAGTCCGGCATTGCCGGCTCCCAGATTATAGAGCCCGGCCAGATCGGGATGCTCGGTGAGCAGCGTTTCGACAATAGACGCGGTTTCGCTGCGCTCGTCATGGCCTTCCAATGGACCGATGATCGACAGCGCCGGAAATTCGGCTTTGAGCGCGGCAATGAAACCGTCCAGGCGCTCCGCATGGTCGCGCAGATGCAGAGAACCGGCCACAATGGCGACCTTGCCGCCATTGGGCAGGAAGCGGCCCAGCAGCGACGCCGCCGTGCGGCCCGCGGCGGCATTGTCGATGCCGATGAAATTGCGGCGCGCCGAATTGGGCAGGTCGGACACCAGCGTCATCACCGCAATGCCACGGCGATGGGCGGCATCCACCGCGGCGATCACTTCGGGCTCCTCGCTGGTGACGATCACCGCGCAATCGCAATTGCGCGCATCCAGACTATCGAGCGAGCGAGCGAGGCCAGCCGAATCCAGCGGCTTGATGCGGCGGGTTTCGAGATGAATACGATCGGCCAAAGCCAGACCGAAACGGCGCGTCACCGCGTCGGCGAGGCTATCCATGAATTCGTTGGAGCCATCGGGAATAAAGAACACGACGCTCAGATCGCGGGCGCGCGCCATCAGCGAGGCGTTGAGATCGCGCGAGAAACCAAGACTTTTAATGGCCGCCTCGACCTTTTCGGCAGTGGCCGCGCGCACCCCGGCGCGGCCATTGAGCACCCGGTCCACCGTGGCCAGCGACACGCCTGCCTCGCGGGCAACATCATGCACCGTCGCCCGCCGCTTCATACTGTCTTCGCTCAAGCGCTATCCTCTGCCTCGTGATTCCACACTTGTTGCCCATCACGAAAAGGTCAAGTGCAGCGTTGCAGCGCATTGCCAATGGCGCTAGACCTCCCCGCCAAAGATTTGTGGGAGAGGCAAATGGCGGTCACGGTTTCAACCTTCGGCGATTTACGCGGCAGCCGCGTCGATCAGTTCCGACTGACCAGCGACGAGGGCGTTTCGGTCGACATCATCTCCTATGGCGTCGCCGTGCGCGACTGGCGCGTGCCGGTGGCCGGTGGAGAACGCTCGGTGGTGCTGGGCTTTGATCAGTTTGAGGCCTATCCGGCCCATAGTCCGCATTTCGGCTCGCTGGCCGGCCGCGTCGCCAATCGTATCAAGGATGCCAGTTTCGAGATCGATGGCGTCACCTATAAGCTGCCTGCCAATGCCGGAAACCTGCAATTGCATGGCGGCGAGGAAGGGTTGGGGCGGCAGGTCTGGAACGGGCAGGCCGACAGCGCCAATAATGCCGTCCGCTTCACCCATTTTTCGCCCGATGGGGCCATGGGCTATCCCGGCAATGTCAATTTTGCCGCGACCTATACGCTGAGCGGCAAGCGGTTGCGGCTGGAACTGACGGCGACGACCGATCGCGCCACCCCGATCAGTCTCGTCCAGCACCAATATTTCAATCTCGGCACCACCGACACTGTGCTCGACCACAAAATTCAGGTCAATTCGAGCGCCTATACCGAGCTTGGCGCCGATCTGGCCCCCACCGGCGCCATCCTGCCCTCGCGCGGCACCATCTATGATCTGCGTCAGGCCCGTACCATGCGCGACGCCAATGGCGCGCCGGTCGATTACGACATCGGCATGCTGCTCGATACTGGCCGCAAGCATGCTGACCCCATCGCAACGGTTCTATCCCCGGATGGCGACCTCAGCCTTAAACTCTGGAGCGACCGTCCCGGCGTCCAGGTCTATAATGGCGTCTGGACCGATGTGCCGGTGCCGGGTCTTAATAGCAAAACATACGGCAAGCATTCCGGCTTCTGCCTTGAAGACCAGAGCCCGGCCGACGCCGTGCACAACCCGCATTTCCCCAATGTCATCCATTCGCCCGACCGGCCTTACAGCCATTGGTGCGAGTTCGAGATCGCGTGACGCTCAACGCTAGCAGTCTGTTAGCGCCTGGCCGCTGCGTGCTAAGGTCAATGCTCACAGTCTGCTGACGTATTTCGTCAAAGACAGGCCGGATGTTCACCCGAAGCGAAACAGCGGAGGGTGCCGTGGAGGCATTCTTATGGACAAGACCGAGCGCCTCTTTTCGATCATGGATGCCCTGCGCCGCCACCGCCGCCCGATCACGGCGGCGGCTCTGGCCGAGGAGCAGAATGTCTCGGTCCGCACGCTTTACCGCGACATCCAGACCCTTATCGGGCTCGGCGCGCCGATCGATGGCGAAGCGGGGGTCGGCTATATGCTGAAACCCGGATTTTTCCTGCCACCACTGATGTTTAGCCCCGAGGAGCTGGAAGCTTTGGTGCTCGGCGCGCGCTGGGTCGAGACCCAGCCGGACGATGGGCTGGGTGCTGCCGCGCGCAATGCTTTGGCCAAGATCGCCACCGCCTCGCCCGAGGATTTGCGCGACCGGATCAGTGACACAGCGCTTTGGCCGGTCGCCATCTGGGGTCAGCGCAAACCCATCCCCGTGCTCGGCGACATCCGCCTCGCCATGCGGCAGGAAAAAGCGGTGCGCATCGAATATGAAGACGTCGAAAATCGCCCGACCAGTCGCACCATCTGGCCGGTGGGCCTGGCTTTTTATGAGGGAAAACAAACGATTGCGGCATGGTGCCTGTTGCGTCAGGACTTTCGCAGCTTCCGCACCGACCGCATAATCCGCCTGTCCATTCTCGAGGAACGCTATGGCAAACGCCGCGCCGCTCTCGAACGCGAATGGCGCGCATCCTGGACGCACGACCGGCGCCCGGATGGAAGCGGCGAGAGTTAAACCATTCGCGCATAAAGGCTTTCTGGTCGCGTATTCTCCTCCAGCCGGAAGCGGTGATCGGCGGGCGGATGGGCCCGCTGTCCGCATTCCATACGCGGGCAAATCCGGCACCCCACACCAATGGGCACAACCTGCTGCTCGCTGCCCAGATCAATGCCGTCCGAATAGATCATTTCCTTGGCGTGATGGATGGCGCAGCCCAGCCCGATCGAAAGATAACGCCGTGGCGCATTGTGGCGGTAATCGCCCTTGGTGATGGTGCGGGCAATGCAGAAATAGCGTTGCCCATCAGGCATTTGGCTGACCTGAATATTGATCCGTTCGGGGCTGAGAAAGGCCGCATAGATATTCCAGCGGGGGCAGGCACCGGAGTGTCGCGGGATGTGAATGCCCGACAGCGAGAAGCGCTTGGAAATATTGCCGGCAATGTCGGTGCGCACCAGATGCAGCGGAATGCCCGACGCCCCCTTGCGTTGCATTGTCGTCATCCGGTGGCAGACCTGCTCGAAACTGGCCCCGAACCGGCGGCCGATCCGCTCGATATCATAGCGGAAATCGCGGCAGGCCTTGAGGAAAGGCGTATAGGGCATGATCAGCGCCGCAGCAAAATAGGCGGACAACACATTGCGCGCCAAAGCCGGGGCATCGCCCTCCGGCAGATCGGAAGCGAGGACGATGGCCTCGATATCGGCAGCGGCGGCCATTTGCCCAACCTGTTGCGCCAACAGGAAATTCGCCGTCTCAGCGGGCAATAGATCGGAGATCATAATCTGACGCCGCGCCGGATCGAGCCGACGGGCAATGCCATGGGGCAGGGAGGCCAGACGCGTTTCGAGGCCGAAAACATTGAAGAGATAGGTGCGCAGGCCCGCTTCAAAACTGTCGCCGGAATTGTCGATATCCCCGCGCACGCGTTCGGCATTATCCTCAAGCGCGGAAAAATAGTTGGAATTGGTCTGGAGGAAATCGGAAATGGCGTCTGTGGCGAGGTGAAACGGCTCGGCATCGTTTCCCGGGCGCGGCGCTGCGCCGTTCGCGGTCAGCAGGCGATAATGATCGTAAAGCTTGAGGACCGCCCGGGCGGCTGCTGGATTGGCATGGGCCAGATCGCGGATTTCGAGATTGGTGACGTCGCTATCGGCGAAGATATCATCACCAAAAGCCTCCATGAGGTCGCCAAGCAGGCGCCCCTCATCGCCATCGACCAGCTCACCCGGCTCGACCCCGAAATATCCGGCAATGGAAAATAGCAATGGCACGGTGACCTTGCGGCGATTGTGCTCAAGCAGATTGAGATAGCTCGGGGAAATGCCCAGGGCCTGGGCCAGATCGGCCTGATTGAGACTGCGCTGCCGACGCAGACGCTTGATGCGGCCGCCAATCTGGGCGTCATTGGACTCGGTCATCTTCCCCTCCCAGGATTTACAGGATTTACTGATTGAGCAACCCGGATTGACAGTCGATTTACAGCTTTACCGGCACGTTTGCGCTTATTTCTTGCATCTTCTGTGGCTTTGTCAAATCTTTACAGACATAGACGAGGAGAAAGTCTGATGTCCCCCAATAGCGAACAGCGCGACGAATACATCACCATAATCGCCCCCACCGCCAATGAGGCCATGGCCCAGTTCAAGGCGCGCGGTCTCGACGTGCTCGGCTACGCCATTGCGGGCCGCATCGGGCGGCACCAGTTCACATTGGTCGGCGGCGAAGATGCGCAGGAGCTATTTTCCGGGGCCGGCATGATTGCCGCGACATTCAGCCGAAAAGTCGCCCTTTAGCGTCGGCGCATACGCCCGCCGATCCGGCTTCAATCCTTCGTTTCACGTGAATCATCCATGCCGACCGCCTTTGGGCGGATGGCCCAGCCATGTCCAGATGAGGAGAATGACATGCTCGACAAACCCGAACGCTTCCCAGCACCCGATTATGCACCGGACCGCTGGACGAACATTTCCCGCACCTATTCCCCCACCGATGTGCGCCGCCTTGCCGGTTCCCTTCCCATTCGCCATTCCCTTGCCGAAAATGGCGCGGAAAAGCTCTGGAAACTGCTGCAAAACGAGGATTTCGTGCCCACTCTCGGCACTTTTACCGGTAATCAGGCGGTGCAGCAGGTCAAGGCCGGCCTCAAAGCAATCTACCTCTCTGGTTGGCAGGTCGCTGCCGACGCAAATTCGTCCGGCAATATGTATCCCGACCAGTCGCTTTATCCGGTCGATAGCGTGCCCAGCGTGGTCAAGCGCATCAACAAGTCGCTGCAACGCGCCGACCAGATCCAGGCCATGGAAAAGGCCGACGGCATTGCCACGACCGATCTCGATTTCTTCGTCCCCATTATTGCCGATGCCGAAGCCGGCTTTGGCGGAGCCCTCAATGTCTTCGAGCTGATGAAGGCCATGATCGAGGCCGGCGCCGCCGCCGTGCATTTTGAAGATCAGCTCGCATCCGAGAAGAAATGCGGCCATCTCGGCGGCAAGGTTCTGGTGCCCACAAGCCAGTTTGTCCGCACCCTAAACGCGGCACGCCTCGCCGCCGATGTCATGGGGGTGCCGACGCTGATCATGGCACGCACCGACGCGGAAGCGGCGCGGCTTATCACCTCCGATATCGACGATTACGACAAGCCCTTCGTTACCGGGGAACGCACGGCTGAAGGATTTTACCGGCTCAAGGGCGGCATCGATTGCGCCATTGCCCGTGGTCTGGCCTATGCGCCCTATGCCGATCTCATCTGGTGCGAAACCTCGACGCCCGATCTCAATGAGGCGCGCAAATTTGCCGAGGCCATCCGCAAGCAATATCCCGAGCAGATGCTGGCCTATAATTGCTCACCCAGCTTCAACTGGGCTAAGCATATGGACGAGGCGGCCATGGCGCAGTTCCAGCGCGAGCTGGGGGCCATGGGCTATAAATACCAGTTCATTACCCTGGCAGGCTTCCACAATCTCAGCCTCACCACGTTCGAGCTGGCACGCAGCTACAAGGACAACGGAATGGCAGGCTATTCAAAGCTGCAACAGGCCGAGTTTGCCGCCGAAGCCCACGGTTTTTCGGCGGTGCGGCATCAGCGCGAAGTGGGGACCAGCTATTTCGATGCCGTCTCGCTGACGGTAAGCGAGGGTCAGAGCGCCACCACGGCCATGGCGGAATCGACGGAAACAGCGCAATTCCACTAGGGTATTAGCCGCGCCGAGGCTTTTACTCCGGCGCGGATTCACGTGAAACTTTTTAGGCCCAGCGTTTTGCGGCAGCTTCATACAAAGGTGGCCATAATTGCTTTCCCCACATCGGCGATATCTTCTGGACGAATGAGGCCGAAAGCAAAGCCACCCAGCCAAAGCAGATGAACGGCGGCGATGAGAACCACGCTGCCGATGTAGCTGGTTTTGCGCGTCTTGTGCCGGAACAAGGCCTGACCGATAAGGCCGCCCACGATTCCAAAGCAGAGGTCGATGCCGAGGAGGGTGAACTCGCTGATACGCCAGTGCTGCCTTTCGGCAAATACCTTGTCCGAGCGGTAAAGCCAGAGCGAGAGCACGCCCATGACGCCATATGCCATGGCAATCTCGAACGGCAGATGACCCAGCGCAGTACCGATAATAATCAGTACGATCATCAACAAAGCCAGGGGCAGGCGCCAACCGTACGGGCTGCTATTGACCGACGGGCTGTTCTGCTGAACTAACCGGCTTCCCCGCAATTTAGCGCCGCGGATCGACACGTTTCGTGCAGACGGACGCCCATCCTTGCCGATGTCGGGCGCGAAGGCGACGAAATCACCCATCCGCGGCCGGTCTGCGATGCGGCGAATGTGGGAAATATGGACAAAGTAACGCTTGCCATCGCTGGCAGCGATGAAGCCGAAACCGCGCTCATCATTCCATTGTACCAGCTGGCCCGACAGCATGATCTCTTCCCATCTCACCGCCTCATTATAGATCGAGGCGATTAAGGAGCGCTGAGCGCAATGGCTAGAATATCGACTGACGCAGCGGCAGCTTGAACGGCGCGGGGAAGCCCGTCGTGAGATCGTGCCAGAACCGGTCTCGCAGAATTTCGGGAAAAACATGTTCGGTCGGTAAAGCATCGTGTGCAAACCAGTCCGCCTCGCTGATCGCTTCGCCCTCTGCCGGATTGGCCGAAACGTCGATTTCACCGGAGAGATAATCGGCGAGAAACCAGAATTTGACCATGCGACCGCTGTCGTCGATCAATTCATCGATATAGGCCAGCGTGTGGGCCCGCACGCGCAAACCGGTTTCCTCGAAGGCTTCGCGCTCGGCAGCCTCGTGTAATTGTTCATTGCCTTCCACACCCCCGCCCGGTCCGGCCCAGAAATCGTGAATGTCGGGCCTGAAATGGCGCACGAGAAGAATGCGATTGTCCCGCACGGCCAGCACTCCGGCCGAGATACGGTGCTTCATTGAGGCTCTTCCCTGTCAGGATGCACTGAAATTTAGGCGGTAACTCAGGGCTTCCGCAATATGGGGTCGCGCGACCTTGTCGACCCCGGCCAGATCGGCAAGGGTCCGCGCGACCTTGAGCACGCGATGATAGGCACGCGCCGAGAGATTGAAGCGCTCGGCTGCCTGCAACAGCAAGGCCTGGCTCTCACGATCCGGCTCTACCAGTTTTTCGATCAGCGCGGAACTAGCCATGGCATTGGTGGTGACATGGGGATGGCCCGCATCGGTGAAGCGCTGAATCTGAACCTGACGCGCCGCCGAAACACGCCGCGCGACGGCGGCGGAGGTTTCCGCAGGCGCTGAGGGCGCGATCATGTCGGAGGCCGACACGGCGGGCAGATCGACACGAATATCGATACGATCAAGAAATGGGCCCGATATCCGGCTCTGATAATCGCTGACACAGGCTGCGCCACGCTTGCAGACATGGCCTGACGTGCCCGCCATGCCGCATTTGCATGGATTCATGGCGGCGATCAATTGAACACGGCTGGGATAGGAGACACGGGCATTGGCCCGGGCGATCACCGTTTCTCCGCTTTCCAGCGGTTGGCGCAAACTATCGAGTACGCTGGGGGAGAATTCAGGCAATTCGTCGAGGAACAGTACGCCATTATGCGCCAGGCTGACCTCGCCGGGCCGCACCTTGAGCCCGCCACCGACCAAAGCCGCCATGGAGGCGGAATGATGCGGCGCCCGGAAGGGACGGCGATCGGACAGAGCGCCACCAGCCAGCTCGCCGGCGACCGACTGAATCATCGAGACATCGAGCAATTCTCTTGGCTCGAGCGGCGGCAGAATAGACGGCAGCCGCGCCGCCAGCATGGACTTTCCGGCCCCCGGAGGCCCGATCATCAGCATATTATGCCCGCCAGACGCCGCCACTTCCAGCGCACGACGCGCGACAGCCTGACCGCGCACATCGGCCAGGTCCGGCATATCTGCGGGTCCATCCAGTCGGCGACCGGGGCGGGGACGGGCCTGCAGCTGATGACCGGTCAGGTGATTGACCAGCGCCAGGAGCGTTCCGGCGGCGACGATATCGATATCTTCGCTGGCCCAAGCCGCTTCGGGCCCGGATTCAGCAGCACAGATAATACCGCGCCCCTGCGCCTGTGCCGCGATGGCGGCGGGCAGGACGCCGCCAACATGGGCGAGGCGGCCATCGAGCCCCAATTCACCCAGGGCCAGAAAACCATCCAGACCATCCTGCGGGATGGCACCCAGAGCCGCCATAAGCGCCAAGGCAATGGGCAGGTCGTAATGACTGCCTTCCTTGGGCAGATCGGCAGGGGCAAGATTAATGGTGATCCGTTTGGGGGGCAGGCCGAGCCCGGAGGCCGTCAGAGCAGCGCGCACGCGCTCGCCACTTTCGCGGACCGCCTTGTCCGGCAGGCCGACGAGCACGAAGGCCGGTATACCCGGCGCAATCTGAACCTGCACGTCAACGGGCACCGCCTCTATGCCCTGAAACGCTACTGTCGCAACCCGGGTGACCATTGCCGCCCTAGCCCCCATTTTCGAGCGACGGTAACAGAACTATTTCCCGCTCACAAGAACGTATGGCGAACGAATTACGGCGCGTTAACTATAGCGATCACCACAAGAGTTAACCTAAACCTCCGTTAACCGGGACATGTTGAATAAAACCCAGTTTTGTTTTGCGTATTGAGTGTTTTTGCCCATGGCCATCGCCCCGATGACCCGCACGTTTTCTGCTTTCGCCCGAGGCGCTCTTGTCGGCATTGTAGCCGTTGCACTGGCTGCCTGCGCCACCACGGGCGGGCTTTACGGGGCCATACCGGGCGACAATCGCCCACATGCGGGCGTGGATCGGGCGCGGGCCATGCCTATTCAGGGCATCGACGTGGCGCGCTACCAGGAGAATGTGGATTTCGACAAGGCCCGCGCGGCCGGCATCCATTTTGTCTTCATGAAGGCCACCGAAGGCAAGGATTACATCGACCCCGACTTCCAGCGAAACTGGGTGCGAGCCCGAAATGCCGGCATGCCGCATGGCGCCTATCACTTCATGACCTGGTGTTCGACAGCGGCCGAGCAGGCTGCGTGGTTCACCAGCCAGGTGCCGAACGATCCGAGCGCCCTGCCACCGGTTCTCGATCTCGAATGGAACAATCATTCAAGCTGCAAGGTGAAGCCGAGCAAGGCCGACGCCATGGAGAAAATCCGCGTCATGCTGGATGCTATGGAGCGTCATACCGGCAAATTGCCGATCATCTATACCGATATGAACTTCCACCGCGATATTCTGGAAGGCGAATATCTGCCCAATACGTTCTGGCTGCGCTCAACCGCCGCCGAGCCGCATGAGCGCTACAAGAATCGCCCATGGACATTCTGGCAATATACCCAGACCGGGGTGGTGCCGGGGGTGAAGGGCGAAGTGGATCGTAACGTCTTCTACGGCAATCAGCAGGACTGGCTGACCTTCCTGTGGACCGGATGCGATCCTCGCGCCATCGCCGCTTTGCAGCAGACCGGGCGCTGCGCGGCAGCAAAATAGACGGGACATTTTCCTTGCCCCCGAAAACGGGTATGCATCGCGCCGCGCCGCACGATAAAGTGCGCCGGCGAGATGGGTAAGGAATGGCCATGAATATTTTCAGCGAATTCGGACTTGATGGGTTGAGCGTGGTCCTGATCGGGCTGGGCATATTGCTCGTTCTGGTACTGTTTGCCGGGGCCAAGACCGTGCCGCAGGGCTATAATTTCACCGTCGAGCGCTTCGGCAAATATACCCGTACGCTCAAGCCCGGCCTCAACCTCATCGTGCCGTTCATCGATGTGATCGGCAAGAAGATCAACGTCATGGAGCAGGTGCTCGACGTTCCCCACCAGGAAGTCATCACCCGTGACAATGCGACGGTTACGGCCAATGGCGTTACCTTCTACCAGATTCTGGATGCAGCGTCGGCCGCCTATGAAGTGACCAATCTGGAAAACGCCATTCTCAACCTTACCATGACCAATATCCGTTCGGTCATGGGCTCGATGGATCTCGATGAATTGCTCAGCCACCGCGACGAGATCAATGATCGCGTCCTGCGCGTGGTCGATACAGCCGTAGCGCCCTGGGGCGTCAAGATTACCCGTATCGAAATCAAGGACATCGATCCGCCCAAGGATCTGGTGGAATCGATGGGCCGCCAGATGAAGGCGGAGCGTGAGAAGCGCGCCACCATTCTGGAAGCCGAGGGCCGTCGTCAGGCCGCTATCCTCAAGGCAGAAGGCGAAAAGCAGGCGCAGGTTCTGGAAGCCGAAGGCCGCAAGGAAGCCGCTTTCCGCGATGCCGAAGCGCGCGAACGCGCCGCAGAAGCCGAAGCAAAAGCCACCGAACTGGTGTCCAATGCCATTGCCTCGGGTGATGTGCAGGCCATCAACTATTTCGTCGCCAATAATTACATCAAGGCGTTGGAAGGCATTGCCACATCGCCGAACCAGAAATTGCTGATGCTGCCGGTAGAAGCCTCCAGTGTTATTGGCGCCATTGGCGGCATTGCTGAAATTGCGCGCGAAGCCTTTGGGGGCGATCAGCCAGCGCGTTCAACGCGCGCGACCAGCCGCCCGCCAAGCGCTGGCGGCACTGAGCGGACCTGAGGGTACAGCTCATGGAAGTCATCGGGTTTCTGAGCGAAAACGGCCCCTGGAGCTGGATCATCGCCGGTTTGATCCTGTTGGGGCTCGAACTTGTCGTGCCGGGCGGTTTCCTCGTCTGGCTGGGCATTGGCGGCATCCTCACCGGGCTGCTCACCCTGTTCCAGCCGCTCCCCTGGGCCGTGCAATGGCTGATCTTCGGGGTTTTCTCGCTGGTCAGCATTGTCTTATGGGTACGGGTTTCCCGCAGGCGACGCGCTGCAAAAGCAGAGCCCGAACTCAATCGTCGCACCGATCATTTCATCGGGCATGAGGCGGAACTGGAAACCCCGATCAGCGGCGGCTTCGGCCGCTTGGCGCTGGGCGACACGATCTGGCGCATTGCAGGTCCCGATCTGCCAGCCGGGCAGCGTATCCGCATCGTCGGTGCAGATGGCGCGGTATTGCGCGTTGAGGCGATCTAAAACCATTCCCGGAAAACTTTCATTAACCATAAGCTGAAAGGATTAAAGGCCTGTCCCCCAAGGGGGTTTAGCCGGTGTGATCCTTAAATCCGCCGGAATGTGTGGCGGAGCCAGGCATTGGCCTTTCGGAACTGGACATTGCTGCTCGTACTGGCTTCCGGGCTTGGCCCCGGCAGCACGGCCATGGCGCAGGTCCTGGAACCCGACAGCCTCAAGCTGAGCGAAGACAGGCTGCAACCCGGGCTCTATCCTGCCGCGCCGCTCTCCGAGGGCGCTGAAGAGCCGACCCATCTGCCGTTTCATCTCGACTGGTCGCTGGGGCTCAAAGGCTCCTATACGAACAGCAGTACGGAAGGCAGTTCCTTCCTTAACACGCTCAATCCGGCATTCAGCGCTGTTCACGATGGGCGGCGCGTTGACCTCGCACTCGATGGTAATGCCGAAATCACCCGCTCGTGGAACGGCGATGGCGCGCTGGGAGTGACGGGTTTGCGGCTGGGCGTTTCCGCCAATAGCGCGCTCGACAGCACAACGCGCCTGACCGGCAATGCAGCTCTGGCGCTGAGCCAGCCGCTGCCGTCGACACCGGACCTATCACCGGGCATTCTGACACCTCCGCTGGCGCTGACAGGATCGGCGGGGCTGGGCATCGAGCGCTCCTTCGGCAAGATCAATCTGGGTCTTAACGGCAATCTCGAGCGCACGATCTATGGCGAGACGCTGCGCTCGGACACGGGCTGGACCGACAATTCCAGCCAGAATGTCTGGCAGGCCGATACCAGCCTGCGCGCCGGATTGCAGATAACGCCGATCCTTGAAGTGTTTACCGAAGCCTCATTGGGGCGCGATGTGTTCGACGCGGCCGGGGCCAGCGGCATGAAAAGCGACGCGACCAGCATGGCATTGCGGGGCGGCATTGCAGGGAGCTGGAATGGAGTCTGGTCGGCCAGCGCTTCCATCGGTATCGGTCACCATGATTTCGACGATGCGGGCCTGAACGACATCACCACCCGCCTCTATGACGCCAGCCTCACCTATTCGCCGGACGAGACAATCAGCCTGACGGCATCGCTGTCGACCCGTGTGGAGCCGACCGGAGCCGATACTGCTGGCTCCGCGCGCGTGTCCCATCTCGCCTCCGCCGATCTTGCCTATGACGTCAATGCGTGGCTGCGGCTTCGCGCGTCGGCGGATTGGGGACTTTCGGTTCTCGAAGGGACGGGAGAAACCGAGCGGCGGAACGGATTGGGCGCCGGCGCCGATTATGCACTCAACGCGCACACGGCCCTGTCTGCGGACTATGGCTATAGCCGTCGGGACAACAGCGCAAATGGCGAGAGCGACAGCCATAGCGTGAGCCTTGGTGTCACCATCAAGCGCTAGGCTTGGCGTTTTTCTTCGAGATCGAGTTTGCGCAATTCCCTGGGCATGGCCTTGGTTGTGGGCAGAAAGCGCGTGCCCAGCCTCGCTGCCGGGAAAACGACAGCCCATCCGCGTCGGGACATATGAATTTCTCGCTTATGGACCTGTTTGAGACGTAAAGCTAAATCAATGTCTGGGCCATATCGTTGCGCTCAAACAGCATTTCTCGCGTGGAGACCGAAAGCATGACCATCCTGGTGACCGGCGGGGCCGGCTATATCGGCAGCCATATGGTGCTCAATCTGGCCGATAGCGGCGAAGATGTCGTCGTACTCGACAATCTGGTGACCGGCTTCGACTGGGCCATCGACGGGCGGGCCAAGTTCGAACCGGGCAATGCTGGCGATATCGACCTGGTACTGCGGCTGATCGACAAGCACCGAATTACCGAAATCGTGCATTTCGCCGGTTCGATCGTGGTGCCGGAATCGGTCACCAATCCGCTCAAATATTACGCAAACAACACCACCACCTCGCGTAATCTGATCGAGGCCGCGGTCAAGGGCGGGGTCAAGCATTTCATTTTTTCGTCCACCGCGGCGGTCTATGGCATGACCGGGCTGGCGCCCGTGGTTGAGGATAGCCCGCTTAATCCGATGTCGCCCTATGGGCGCTCCAAATTGATGACCGAATGGATGCTGGCCGATGTCGCAGCCGCCCATCCGATCACTTATGGCGTGCTGCGCTATTTCAATGTCGCGGGGGCCGATCCGGGCAAGCGGTCGGGCCAGTCGACGCCCGAAGCCACCCATCTCATCAAGGTCGCGTGCCAGACCGCTCTCGGCCAGCGCGAAAAGATGAACATTTTTGGCACTGATTATGAAACGCCCGATGGCACCTGTATCCGCGACTATATCCATGTCACCGACCTGATCGCCGCCCATGCTCTCCTGCTCAGGCATTTGCGACGGGGCGGGGACAGCACCACGCTCAATTGTGCCTATGGACGCGGCTATTCTGTGCGCGAGGTGGTCGACACCGTGCGCCAGGTCTCCGGCATCGACCTGCGCGCCGATGAAGCGCCGCGCCGCGCTGGCGATCCTGCCTCCATTACCGCCACCGGCGAAAAGGTCCGCAAACTGCTCGGCTGGGTGCCCGAACATGACGATCTCACCGAGATTGTCGAAACCGCCTATGCCTGGGAACGACATCTGCTGACCCGCAACAGGTGAGGCACATCATGTCCAAACGGCTCGTGGCGATGATCTGGCTGGTTTTGGCCAATCCGGTCATGGCCCAGCCAGCGGACAGCTTTTCGGCCTTTCTGGGCGGGTTCCGTAGCGAAGCGATTGCCGCGGGCGTGGATGGGGCGTTCTACGACGCCATGACCGCCGGTATGAGCCCTGATCCACGCGTGCCCAATCTGGTCGAAAGCCAACCCGAATTTACCACGCCGATCTGGGACTATCTGGATAGGCGCATCAATGCGGGTCGGATCGAGCGCGGCAAGAGCGCCATGGCGCGCAATGCCGATCTGTTCTCTGCCATCGGCCAGCATTATGGGGTCGATCCCTATCTGCTTGGCGCGATCTGGGGGATGGAGACCGATTATGGCGCCGTGTTGGGTAATCAAAAGCTGATTGCCCCCATCGTGCGGCCTTTGGCGACGCTGGTCTGGCAGCAGCGCAGCCGCTTTATAGAAGACAAGGCCGATCTGATCGCGGCGCTGAAACTCGCTCAGGTACGGAATGGCGTTGCCCCATGGGGATCATGGGCAGGAGCAATCGGACATTTGCAGGTCAATCCATCCAATGTATTGGCGCATGGCACGGATGGGGATGGCGACGGGCAGGTCGATTTGCACAATTCGCTGGCCGACGCGCTTGCCACCAGCGGCGTTTATCTGCGCAAGCTGGGCTATCAACCCGGCATGGATTGGGGTTTCGAAGTCGAGCTGCCGCAGGATTTCGACTATCTGCTCGCTACGCGTGAGCAATTGCGGCCGATCAGCTTTTTTGCCGAACGCGGTGTCAACCGGGTCGCGGGACGGCCATTCGCGGACAATGGTTTGGAAGTCTTTCTCTACGTACCAGCGGGGCAGAATGGTCCAAAATTCCTGATGACCGGCAATTATCTGGTGCTCAAGGGCTATAATTTCTCCGACTCTTACGCGATGGCGGTGGCGCATCTGACCGACCGGCTCAAAGGCGGCGGGCCGTTCGTCGCGCCATGGCCGCGCAAGACGGCTTTCCCCGATCTCAAACAGCGTCAGGCCATACAGGAGGCGCTTAAAGCACTGGGTCTTTATGAGGGCGCGGTCGATGGTCGCCTCGGCCCGATCACCCAGGCGGCCTATGCGCGTTTCCAGTCCATGCGGGGTGAGGTTGCCGATGGCTTCATCACTCGCGCCGCCCACGAGGCCCTGCTGGCGGCCACACGGTAACGCGCTCGGGAGCGGCGTGGCCTTGTGCCAAGAGGACTGCTAAAAGACCAACAGAATTTCCGGACCCTTATGATGATGCGGCTCATCTTTTTCGTGCTGATCGGCCTTCTGACCTTTGCCGAGGTCGGCCCTGCGCTGGCGCAGGCACAGGTCGGCGACAGGGTGCAGGTGGCGCAACAGGCCGAGCCAAAGCGCAGGACGCTGTTTGACCTGCTATTCGGGGAAACACCTGCGCCGCCAGCGCCGGTGCAACAGACCCAACCCCGCCAGAGCGCGCCAGTGGCAAGCCTTCCGCCGCCCAAGCCGACCATAGATAAAGCCGCTGACGCCACCAGACTGGCCGTGTTCGGCGACTCGCTGGCAATCGATCTGTCGCGGGCGCTGGAGCGTTTCTATGCCGAAGATCCCAACCTCATCGTTCTGGGGCAGGGGGTGAGTTCATCGGGCTTTGTGCGCGATGACTATTTCGACTGGAACAATGCTCTGGCCCGGCAGATCGCCGCTGACAGTTTTGATATTGCCGTCATCATCATCGGCATTAACGACCGGCAGGAAATCCGCGCCAATGGCCAGACTTATCCGGCGCTGAGCGAGGGCTGGGTGTCGGCCTATCAGGGCCGCCTCAACCAGTTTCTTGCTCAATTGCGCGCGGCGGGAAAGCCCGCGATCTGGCTGGGCCTGCCACCCATGTCGCGTTCGGAATATTCCGCTGCAATCAGCCAGATCAGCGCCCTGCACAAAATGGCGGCCTTTTCCGCCGGGGCCGAATTTCTGGACATTTACGACCGCTTTGTGGGAGAAGACGGTCGCTATTCTGCCTATGGGCCGGACGTTAATGGTCTCAATGCCCTGATGCGCAAGGATGATGGCATTCACTTCGCCAATGCCGGATCGGACAAGCTGGCTTTCTATATCAGTCAGGCCATTCGCGGCGTTTACCGGGGCGGGGCGATCAGCGTCGCCATTGCCGACCCGCTTTCGGGCACAGATGCCGTCGCCATGATGCGGCCACCCTATCAGGGTCTGGGGCAAATCCGGCTGCTCGAAGTGGCCGGAGCCGTGCTGCCCCTCAGCCGAGCGCCACAGCGCGCCGACGATCTGCTGATGATCAATAACGGCCCGGCTTCGGGACCCGGCTTCACGCTCGAACAGCTGATGCAGGCACCACAGGGGCGCGTCGATGCTTTCGGCGTTGGCATCGATCCGCAGGACCTGTCTCAACGGGCGGCGGAAGCGTCCGAGGGAACCAGGCTTGTCGAATGAGCACTATTGCTGCCCGAGGCATTGGCAGAAAAGAGTGCGAAGGTCAGTAGAAGCAGGATGGCAGCAAGGCGCATGGGACGAGTCCTCCCCCTGAGGGCACATCCTGTTTGCGCCGCCTCATCCTGGCGGTCAACGATAGCGTTAAGACTTGCTTAATGCAGATAATTTGTCGGAAGGCCTAAGCCCCGAGCAGGCCGCTGGCCATGATGCCGTCGAACACGAATTGCACTGCCAGCGCCGCCAGCAGAATGCCGACAATTCGTGACACCACTGAAAGCCCCGTCAGGCCGAGCAGGCGCTGGATGGGAATGGCGATGAGCAATGTCAGCCAGCACAGTGCCAGAATGACGACAATGGCGGCGAGGACCAGCCAGAATTCGAGATCGGACTGGGCGCCGGTGGTGAGCAGGATCACCGCGCTGATAGCACCCGGCCCGGCCATGAGCGGCATGGCGAGCGGGAAAACCGAGATGTCGTGGCTTTGGCGCGCCTCGGTTTCCTCTTCGTCGGTCGTGCCTGTGCCGCCGGAATGGCGGGCAAACACCATGTCGATGGCAATCAAAAGCAGCAGAATGCCGCCTGCCGTGCGCAGGGCTGGAATGGTGATGCCGAAAACATCGAGAATCGCATTGCCCAGAACGGCGAAGAACAACAGGATCGCCAGTGCGACCAGCACGCCGCGCGTCGCAAAAAGCCGACGCTGGGCAGGGGTGCTATCCTTGGTCAGCGCCGCAAAGATGAAGGCGATATCAGCGACGCCCACCGTTGCAAACAAAGTGGCGAATGCGACAAGGAAGGTGTTCATGTTCGTCCCCGGACCCAAAGCCAAGGACTAGGGCATTTGCGGCTCCGCGCCAACCCCGTGTCAGGCGCGGCGCTTTTCGATCGCGTCCCAGATCAGAACCGCAATATCGGGCCCGCCAAAGCGCTTTATCTCCCGAATGCCGGTGGGGGAGGTGACATTGATCTCGGTGAGATAGCCGCCGATCACATCGATACCGACGAAAATCATGTCACGTTCCTTGAGCGCCGGGCCGATGGCCGCACAGATTTCCAGTTCCCGCTCGGTCAACGGCGACAGTTCCGGTCGACCACCGACATGCATATTGGAGCGCGCCTCGCCATCGGCGGGAATGCGGTTAAGACCCATGACGGGCTCACCATCAATGATGATGATGCGCTTGTCGCCCTTGCGCACATCGGGCAGATAGCGCTGCACCATGAAGGGCTCGCGGTAGTTTTGTTCGAACAGTTCGAGCAGGCTGACGAGATTGTGGTCGCCTTCCTGAATGAAGAAGACGCCAGCGCCGCCATTGCCATAGAGCGGCTTGACGATGATGTTGCCATGCTCCTTGCGGAAGGCGTGGATTTCAGCGCGGTCGCGCGTCACCAAGGTCGGCGGCATCAGATCGGGGAATTCGGTGACGAGGATTTTCTCTGGCGCATTGCGTACGGCGGCGGGCGGATTGACCACCAACGTCTTGGGGTGAATGCGTTCAAGCAGGTGCGTCAGGGTGATGTAATTCATGTCAAAGGGCGGGTCCTGGCGCATCAGCACCACGTCCTGCGTCGACAGATCGACCCGGCTGGCTTCGCCAAGGCTGAAATGCTGACCCTTTTCGGCATCGGTCACCGTGATCGGCTGCGCCAGCGCGCTGACGACATTATCACGCAGCGACAGCGTATCGGGCGTGTAATGGAGCAATTCGTGCCCACGCGCCTGCGCTTCCAGCATCATGGCAAAGGTGGAATCGCCGAGCGGGTTGATGGTGGCGACATGGTCCATCTGGACGGCGACTTTGAGGCTCATGGGATCACTCAGACAGCGGGAAAGGCGTTGATGAGATGGCGCGGCCAGCGGCCTTTCGCAAGGAAAATCACGTCGAAGCGGATGTCCTTTCCGCTTTCGGTGGGGTGACGGGCAAGCCAATAGGACGCCGCGCGGGTAATGCGGGAACGATTGACCACGCCTAAAGCCATGGCTTCATTGGCATTTTGGCCGCGAGTCTTGACCTCGACAAAGATGATCGTGCCATTCTTTTCAACAACGAGGTCAATTTCCCCAACTGGGGTTTTGAAGCGTTGCTGGCGCAGGCGATAGAATTTTGCCTGCAGGAAAAGGGCAGCCAGAGCCTCACCGCGATGGCCAGCCCGTTCAGCGGCGAGGCGACGTTCACTCGGCATTTTTGAGCGCGAGTGCGGCATCATAGACCTCCTTGCGCTTGAGGCCAAAACGGGCGGACACCGCGTCCACGGCGGCGCGGAGGGGTTGATCCTGCATGGATTCCAGCAGTGCCGCCTGCCAATCCTCAGCCGAAGGGGCACTGGGTTCTGCGGCTCCGGCAATGACGATGACGGCTTCACCCTTGGTTTCGGCATCGGCAAACTCGGCAGCCAGCGCGGACAGGCTGCCACGATGGCTGCGCTCAAAACGCTTGGTCAGTTCTAGCGCGACGACAGCCTGACGGTCGCCCAGGACTTCCGCCATGCTGGCGAGGGTATCGCCAATACGGCGGGGGCTTTCGTAGAAGACCAATGTTTCACGTGAATCGATATGTTTTTTCAATACATTAGCGCGTGCCCCCGCTTTGGGTGGCAGAAAGCCGTGAAAGGCGAATGCATCTGTAGGCAGGCCCGCGAGCACAAGAGCCGACAGCAGGGCCGAGGCGCCGGGAATGGGAAAGATCGGCAGGTTCTGCTCAGCCAGAACACGAATCAGAGGGAAACCAGGATCGGAGATGAGCGGCGTTCCGGCGTCGGAAATCAGCGCTATTGCACTGCCGGACGCAATGCGGGCAGCGATATTTTCGGCCATGCCGCGCTCGTTATGCTCATGAAATGCCTGCTTTTTTGCCGTGATGCCGTAATGATCCAGCAGCTTGGCCGAGGTGCGGGTATCTTCACACAGGATGAGGTCGGCAGCGGCCAGGGTTTCCAGCGCCCGCAAGGTCATGTCGCGCAGATTGCCGATCGGGGTCGCAACGACATAGAGGCCGGGGGCGAGCGGTGGCGCAGACAGGCGATTTCCGGCGATAAAATAGTCTTTACTCTCGATGCTCATCGCCAGTCCCCGCTTTTCAATCCTTGATTAACGAAATGAGGGGAGTTTGTTAACAGACTGTGCACCTTGAGGATCGCATCCCGTGAAGACTGACGCGAAAGCGCCAAACTGGACCCGACGCTCGGTAATGATCGGGCTGACCGCAGCGCTGGCGGGGTGTTCGGGCGGCACGTTTCAACTCGGCTCACGCAGCCTGACCCTGCCCTGGGGCGACGATGGCGGCAATAATAGCACCGGGGGTGGTACGATCGGCGCGCCGATGACGCCAATGTCGTCCGGCAATGCCCAACGCTTTGGCAGAGGCGCGGTGCCGGTGGCGCTGCTGCTGCCGCTATCGGGCGAACCGACGCTGGCGCAATTGGGCACGGCTTTGGCCAATGCCTCAAAACTCGCCATCGCCTTCATCGAGGCCAGCCCCAATATCGGGGAAAATATCCACATCACCCTGCGTGACACCGGCACGAGCGCGGCCGGAGCCGTCAATGCGGCCAATGCCGCACTCGCAGACGGCGCAAAGCTGGTGCTGGGGCCGGTAACGGCAGAACAGATCAGCGCTGTCGCCAATGTGACGCGAGCGGCCAATATTCCGCTGATCGGCTTTGCCAATAATGGCAGCGTCGCCGGGCCGGGCGTCTATGTGCTCAATGTACTGCCCGATACCGAAATGAAGCGGGCATTCACTTACATAAAAGATCAGGGACGCCGCGGTCCGGCGGGAATATTTCCATCAACGCCTTATGGCGAGGCACTGGCCACCGCCTTCCGGCAGCAGGCCGTGGCCGCAGGATTTTCGCCTAGCGCCGTCTATACATTCTCCGATATGTCCGAGGCGCAGGGCATTATCAATCAGGCCAAGCCGATGATGGATAATGGCATGATCGATGCGCTGTTCCTGCCCGACCGCGCCAGCGCCGCAAGTTTTGCCGGACTGGTGGCGCAGACCGGCATCGACAAGGAATTCGTGCAATTGGTGGGATCGGCCGACTGGGCCAATGATCCCTCGCTTGTTGGCAATCCAGCTTTGGCAGGGGCGATTTTCCCGGCGGTGGACGAGGTCGGGCTTAATGCCATTCGCGCCGATTATCAGCGCCAGTTCGGTTCGGCTCCGCCGCAAATGGCGACTATCGCCTATACGGCGACCATTCTGGCCAACGTCAATACGCTGTCGCTGGCCAATCCGGCCTATAGTCCTGCGCTGATGACCAATCCGTCCGGCTTTGCCGGTCGGGATGGGTTGTTCCGTTTCAATGCCAATGGCCGGAGCGACTATGCGCTGGTGATCCGGCAGATCGGGGCGGGCGGGGTGACCACGCTGGATGGGGCGAAGATTTGATCGTCAAACGATCGTCATTGCCCGGCTTGTCCGGGCAATCCATATGGCGGAGGCATGGACCACCCGGACGAGCCGGGTGGTGACGATGGGGGATGGTTCAGCCGGGAGGCTTTAGAAGCTCAGGCCGCCAGATCCGCCACCACGGCGTCGAGAACCGGAAAGCCCTTCTCTGTTACCCGCAGATTGCCATTGGGCAGGGTTTCGAGGAAGCCGTAGCCTTTGAGGGCCATGATCTGCTGCTCGGAAATGCCGCGCCCGGAAATGGACATGAAGCGGGCAGGGGAAATGCCCTCCTTCAAACGCAGGCCCATGACCAGATATTCGTCGCCCTGTTCTTCCCAGGTCAGAACATCGTCGGTGACCATGCCATGGCCATTTTCATTGACGCGCTTGAGCCATTCGAAAGGCATGCGCTCGGTGGCGGTGGCGTGGCGCTGATGATTGACCATCAACCGCCCATGCGCGCCAGGACCGGTGCCGACATATTCGCCATAACGCCAATAGAGCATGTTATGGCGGCTTTCCTGCCCGGGAACGGCATGGTTGGAAATTTCATAGGCTGGCATGCCGGCATCGGCAGTCAATTCCTGCGTCAGCTCGTAAAAATCGGCGCCGAGATCTTCATTGGGCATGGCCAGCTTGCCCGCCTGATGCAGATCGAAATAGCGCGTGCCCTGCTCGATGGTGAGCTGGTAGAGGCTGAGATGGCCCCGCGCCAGCCAGAGCGCCTCTTTCAACTCATCCTCCCAATCCTCAAGCGTCTGCTTGGGGCGGGCGTAAATGAGATCAAAGCTTGAGCGCTCGAACACCGATTGGGCAATGCGCACGGCGGCCACCGCCTCTTCAACACTATGGCGACGGCCCAGTTCGGCCAGTGGGCCGGGACGCAGTGACTGCACACCGAGCGATACGCGATTGATCCCGGCGGCGCGGAAACCCTTGAAACGGTCGACTTCTACGGAGGTGGGATTGGCCTCAAGCGTGATTTCGGCATTGCGGTCGATCTGCCATTCCTCGGCAATCGCGTCGAGAATGGTGCCGACAGCCTTGGGCGACATCAGTGAAGGCGTGCCGCCACCGAAGAAAATCGACTGCACCAGCCGCCCCGGCGAGAGCGCGGCCATATGGGCGATTTCGCGCTTATAGCCTTCCACATAGGCATCTTCGTCGAAGGGGCCGCGATGAACGTGAGAATTGAAGTCGCAATAGGGGCACTTGGCCGCGCAGAAGGGCCAATGGACATAGATGCCGAAGAGGTCGTTGGGACTGGTCATGGTCAATCCATCCCTTCCTTCGTCATCACCGGGCTTGTCCCGGTGATCCATGTTTCCGCAAGCTGGATTGCCCGGACAAGCCGGGCAATGACGGAAGCGGAGAGAACAGGGCTGAACAAAATCGGCCGCCATTCGAGCATAGCTCTCATGGCCTTAGCTGCTTGAAAGGCTCCACCGGAGCCTTTCATCGACGATGTCGACCGGGCGCTAAGCATGATCAATCTGATTCTCTACGAATTGCGCGAAGGCGCGGGCGCGATGGGAGAGGCCTGTCTGGCCGGGAGACCAGGAATGCTTGGCTTCAGGGGCCATTTCGCCGAAGGTGATGTCGTGGCCATCGGGCATGAACATGGGATCATAGCCATGACCCATTTCGCCACGCGGCGGCCAGATCAGCGTGCCGTCGCATTTGCCGACATAGAGCACGTCGCGCCCATCGGGATGGGCGAGGCAAAGCGTGGCGTTGAACGAGGCCCGGCGGCTGGCTGGAGAATTGGCGCCCGCCGCCTGCAAGGCATTCTCCACCCGCGTCATGGCGCGGGTAAAATCGCGGGGCACGCCAGCCCAATCGGCGGTATAGACACCTGGCTCGCCATTGAGCGCATCGACACAGATGCCGCTATCGTCGGACAGCGCCAGCATGTTTGCGCCTTTGGCGGCGGCATGGGCCTTGGTGCGGGCATTTTCGGCAAAGGTCGTGCCGTTCTCTTCCGGCTCGGGCAACCCCAGTTCACCAGCCGAGACAAGTTCCAGCCCAAAGGGCTCGAACAGTTCGCGGAATTCCTTGAGCTTTCCCGCATTGTGCGTGGCGATGACAAGGCGTGTGCCGGGACGAAGGCGAGGAATTGCGGTCATTTACCAGCTCCGTCGAGGGCGCGTTGGATGTCGTTCCAGATGGGTGAATTGTGTTCGGAGAAGGCCCCCTCACCCGGCGGCGTTGCCGCCGACCTCTCCCCCAAAGGAGAGGTAAGAGACGCGGTGCCCCACCTCTCCCTTTGGGGGAGAGGTCGGCCCGCAGGGCCGGGTGAGGGGGCCTTTTTCCAGAACAACATCATGCGCCCAGGGCCGCCTTTTGCATCTGGCTCAGTTCGCCAATGCCCTTTTCGGCAAGGCCCATCAGGCTTTCAAGCTCTTCGCGGCTGAAGGGCGCGCCTTCGGCAGTGCCCTGAATTTCCACGAACTTGCCCGAACCGGTCATGACGAAATTCGCGTCGGTTTCCGCTTCCACATCTTCGAGATAGTCGAGATCGAGCACAGGCGTACCGCGATAGATGCCGCAGGAAATGGCGGCGACGCTGTCACGGAGCACCTGCCCCTTGGTCAGCTTGCGCTCTTCCATCCACTTGATCGCATCGACCAGAGCCACATAGGCGCCGGTGATCGAGGCGGTGCGGGTGCCGCCATCGGCTTCGAGCACGTCGCAATCGAGGGTAATCTGCACTTCGCCCAGGGCTTGCAGATCGACCACGGCGCGGAGCGAGCGGCCAATCAGGCGCTGGATTTCCTGCGTGCGGCCCGACTGCTTGCCAGCGGTGGCTTCGCGGCGAGTGCGCGAACCGGTGGCGCGGGGCAGCATGCCATATTCGGCGGTGACCCAGCCCTTGCCCTTGCCGCGCAGCCAGCCCGGCACCGAGGTTTCGACCGAAGCGGTACATAGCACCCTCGTATTGCCGAAAGCGACGAGGCAGGAGCCTTCGGCCTTCATGGCAACGTTGCGTTCGAGAGTGACTGCCCGCATATCGGAGGGCTGACGTCCGGATGGCCGCATATTCAAGTCCAGTCTTTTATGGCGTTAACCGCGTCTTAACCCTCATCGGACCGGCCCACAAGCGCCCGACGCTTGGCGAGTGGGGAGGAAACGCTTAAATGAGAGACCAAGGTTAAAGCGGACGATTTTAGTCAAACCCAGATGAGCAGACCTGCCGAAGACTTTCTTTCCGTGCTCAATTCCCGCAGCCAGGACATTTTCCGGCGGCTGGTGGAGCGTTATCTCGACACCGGACTGCCGGTTGGGTCGCGCGATCTGAGCCGGCTTTTGCAGGTGGAGCTTTCGCCGGCCTCGGTCCGCAATGTGATGGCCGATCTTGAAGATCTGGGACTGATCGCCGCCCCGCACACCTCGGCGGGCCGCGCCCCGACACAGCAGGGCTTGCGATTTTTCGTCGATGCCATGCTGGAAATGGGCTCTGTCGACGAAAATGAACGCAGCCAGATTTCCCGCCATATCGAAGGCGATGCCGGGCATAGACAGGTCGAGGATCTGCTGACGGAAGCCTCTTCGCTCCTTTCAGGGCTGAGCCATGGCGCGGGCGTGGTGATTGCCACCAAGGCCGATATGGTGCTCAAGCATATCGAATTCGTGCGGCTCGATACGAGCCGGGCCATGGCCATTCTGGTCGGTGACGATGGGCAGGTGGAAAATCGCGTGCTCGACCTGCCGCCGGGCTTTACCGCCAGCGCGCTGCAACAGGCGGGCAATTATCTGGCCCATTATGTGGTAGGACGAACGCTGTCGGAAGCGCGGCGCGTGCTCAATGAAAAGCGCGCGGAGCAAAGGGCGGAACTCGACGAGCTGACGCAGAAGCTGGTCGATGCCGGGATCGCCACGCTGACCGAAACCAAGGGCAATGGCGCACCAACCGTCATCGTGCGGGGGCGGGCCAATCTCATCAATGACGCCATGGCGAGCGACGAATTGATGCGGATGCGCCAGCTTTTCGATGAACTGGAAAGCAAGGACGGGCTGCTTGATCTGTTGGGCGATGCCGAGCGGGCGCAGGGGGTCCGTATCTTTATCGGCAGCGAGAACAAGCTGTTTTCGCTCTCCGGGTCGTCGGTGATTCTGTCGCCCTACAAGGACGCCAATGACAAAATCGTCGGCGTATTGGGGGTGATCGGGCCGACACGGCTCAATTATGCGCGGATCGTGCCGGTGGTGGATTATACCGCCAATGTCATCTCAGCGATGATGGCGCGCAAGCGCAACACTTGAATTGATCTCTGCCTTGGCCGATATGGCGGGCAATAGTTTTACCTTTGATACGGAAGAAGACGACATGAGCGACGAAAACGCCGCCCAGGGCGAAACGCCGGAAACCGAAGTGCCGGACGTCGAAACACAAGAGGTCGATCCCGTCGAGGCCTTGAGGGACGAAAATGCCGAGCTCAAGGATCGCGTGCTGCGCGCCGCTGCGGAAATGGAAAACCTGCGCAAGCGCACAGAGCGCGATGTCGCCGATACCCGCTCCTATGCTATTGCCGGATTTGCCCGCGACATGCTTTCGGCCACCGATGCGCTGAGCCGGGCCCTGCTGATGATCCCGGCCGAAACCCGGGAAACCGCCGACGGCACGCTCAAGAGCCTGATCGAAGGGATCGAACTGGCCGAACGCGAGACCCAGCGCCTGCTTGCCAAGCATGGCGTGACCAAGATCGAGGCGGCGGGCCAGAAGTTCGATCCGCACAAGCATCAGGCGATGTTTGAAGTGCCGAACCCCAATGTGCCCGAAGGCATTGTGGTGCAGGTGGTGCAGGAAGGCTTTGCCATTGGTGAGCGCGTCTTGCGCCCGGCAATGGTCGGCGTCGCCAAGGGCGGCGGCGCGGCTCCGGCAGCGCCCGCAGATGGCGATAGCGTCGACAAAAGCGCCTGAACGCCGCAGCAATACGAACAAAAAAGGGCGCCGCGGCGCCCTTATTCATTTCAAATTCCCGTTCCTCAGAACCAGATATCGCCAACATGCCGTCCATCGTCGGGCAAGGCGGTCCAGGTGTCGAAGCCATCGAAACGCTTGACCGGAATATCGGCCACCGATTGCGGATCGGCCAGACGCACATTGACGGCCATGCGTCTGCGCCCATCCGGCTCCACATCGCAGCCGCGCCAATAGGCCATGCAGCCGCATTTTGTGCAGAAATGATTGGCGAGGCTTTTGTCGCCCTGAAGATAGGCGCTGGTGGGACCGGAAACGAAGACATCGTTGTTCTCGTGGCCATAAATCCAGAGCGCGCCATAACGTCGGCACAGCGTACAATTGCAGGCGGTGGCGTGCGTCGGCTGGCTTTCAAAGCGCCATAGCACGGCTCCACAATGGCAGGAGCCGGTGATCATCCCAGGATTTGCCGACTCATGATGCGCTGAACCCCGGCTTCTTCCATGTCCGCCCAGGCCTTTTCCAGTGACCCATTGGAATCAATGGCGCGGGTGGCATCCTCGATCACGGTAACGTCGAAGCCTGCTGCTGCGCCGTCGATGGCGGTCCAGGCAACACAGAAATCGGTGGCGAGGCCGGTGATAAACAGGCGTCCGGCGTCGCGTTCATTAAGATAGGAAGCGAGGCCGGTCAGTGTCTCGCGGTCGGCCTCCTGAAAGCCGGAATAGGAATCCACGGCGCGGTTGAACCCCTTGCGCAGGATAAGCTGGGCATGGGGGATTTTAAGATCCGTGCTGATGGCGGCGCCATGGCTGTCCCACACGCAATGGTCGGGCCAGAGCACCTGGGTGCCGTAGTCAAGCTCGATAGTGTCGAAGGCAGCCTTGTCCGCGTGCTGGCTGGCAAAGGAGATATGGTCCTTTGGGTGCCAGTCCTGCGTCAGCACGACATGGTTGAATTTCGTCGCCAGCTTGTTGAGCAGCGGCACGATTTCGTCGCCGCCGGAGACGGCCAAATTGCCGCCGGGCAGGAAATCATATTGCACATCGACGACGAGCAGAATGTCATCGGGCTTAATTTCACGATTCATCGGTCTTGATCCCTTACCCATTCGGCCCGGATGAGGCCACGCACGGAATTGCCCAGCCAGATTGCATCGGCAGTAGCAAGGTCGGCAAGGGTCAGCACGCGCTCCTGTGCCTTGCCGTGAGCGATCAACTCGGCCCGCAATGTGCCGGGCAGGAGCCCCGAGGCCAGCGGCGGGGTCAGGCATATGCCGCCCTGCTCAATGAAAAGATTGGTAAAAGAGCCCTCGGTCAGCTCGCCGCGCTCGTTGAGAAAAACCACTTCATCAAGCCCCAATCGGTCATGGGCATGTTGTCGCGGCTGGTCGTAAAAGGCGCGATTGGTGGTTTTATGGGCCAGCCAGAGCGAGCCGGAGTTCAATGGTTCGGGCGCAATGGCAAAGCGGAATTTATCCGGGCTGGGGGGCAGGGGTACAGCAGAAAGCTCAAAGCCCGAATCGGACAGGGTCAGGCGCACACGCGTGGGAATGGCCCAGTCCCGGCTCTGCGCGTCCAGATAGTCGGCGGCATCATTGCGCGTCACCGGTAAAGCAAAATAGGCGGCCGAATCGAGCAGGCGGTCGAGATGGCGGTCGAATAGGGCGAAGCCTTCCTCCGGCGTCCATTTGAAGGTTTCGATCAGGGTGACCGGCGGGACCGGGTCGGAAAGGAATTTCAACTTGAGCAGCGCCTCTTCATATTCAGCGGCGGCGGTCGAGTCGACGACAATGCCACCGCCAATGCCGATCTCGCCCCGACCATTCCGATCGATGATGGCGGTGCGAATAGCAACATTGAAGCTGAAATCACCGGTAGGGGCGATATAGCCGATGGAGCCGGTGTAAATACCGCGCGGCCCGGCCTCGACGTCATGGATGATTTCCATGGCCCGCACTTTTGGTGCGCCGGTGATGGAGCCGCAAGGGAAGAGATTTTCGAGAATTTCGGCAATGCCAAGGCCCGGCTTTTTCCGCGCGGTGATGCCCGAGGTCATGGTGTGAAGACTGCGATAGGTTTCGACGGTGAACAGGTCGGTCACCTCGACAGAGCCGATCTCGGCGATGCGGCCCAGATCATTGCGCAGGAGATCAACGATCATCAGGTTTTCGGCGCGATTCTTTTCGTCATTGGCCAGGATGAGGCGGCCAGTTTCATCTTCTGCCAAGGTATTGCCGCGCCGCATCGTGCCTTTCATGGGCCGCGCGCTGAGCACATTGCCGGTGCCGGACACAAACAATTCGGGGGAGCGCGAGAGGATATGGTGGTCGCCCGTATTTATATAGGCGCCATAGGCCACGGGCTGGCTTTGCGCGAGCGTGCGATAGAGGCCGAGCGGATCGCCTGACAGCGAAAAACCGGCCTTCATGGTCAGGTTGACCTGATAGGTGTCGCCAGCCCCGATCAGGTCTTTGACGCGCTCGAAAGCTTTCTCATAGGCCGGAAAATCGAGATTGGGTTGAAGATCGACGGCAGAGCCTTTGCCGGCTTCCGCCAATCTGGCCGCGATCGTCGCCGCGCTTAAATGAGAGGGACCATCGTAGAGGCCGAACCACAGCAATGGCCTATCGCTGCGTTGAGGCAAAAAGCGCGACAGGCGCTCCTCGAATAGAAAACCCAGTTCATATGAGAGGTAGCCAGCGGCCCACAGGCCACGCTCAGTCGCAGCCTCCAACTTCGCAAGTGCCACACGCGCCGATGCGGCATCGTAGGCGACCAGTGTTTCACGCGGTTCAGCGAACAGCAGATTCCGCCCTTGCGGACGCTGATTGTCGTGCAGAAGAACTGTGCCGGGACTGCGCATGGCTGCGTTCTATGCGCGGCGCTGGATCGTGGAAAGGGGCATATTGAACGGGGAGCGCACCCAATTGTGCTCTCACGTTTCGCCTTTAGCAAAAAAATATTTGGATACAGCCCTTTGCGGTGACAAAAGAGCGCCGCCGGAACAGAATGCCCGGCATTATCAGGACGCAATTCATGAATAAGATTATCGTCGGTGGTTTCACTGCCTTTGCACTTCTAGCCAATATCCTGCCGGCCGCAGCGCAGAGCATAGAGTTTACGATCGTCAACGAAAGCTCGGTGGACCTGCACTACTTTTACGCTTCCCCCAGCAATGACAGTAATTGGGGCGACGACCTACTCTCAGAGGTTGGTGTATTGCTATCTGGCTATGAGGGCACGACCTATATTACCGAAACGGAAGGCGAGTGCCTCTACGATTTCAAGTTTCTGGGATCAGATGGTGAAGAGCTGATCGCACCAGAAGTCGATATCTGCACGCTGGAGAGCTATACTCTCCACGACTGACTTTCTCCGCCGCCCGATTTGCTCGGGCGGCACACCCAAATGCTTCGACAGGAAAATCTCCTCAATCGCGCGCTTGAAGCCACTTCCACACCCCCCTATATACGCCCCGAGGCCCGGCAACGGGCAGTATTAATCCTACGAGGGACCCGACCCGCGAGGGGCACAAGGCTGCCGCATGGGGCTTTGCAACGGGTTCGCTGAAAGAGAGGCTGAGTAAATGGCTAAAGTTATCGGTATCGACCTCGGTACGACCAATAGCTGCGTCGCCGTGATGGACGGCAGCAATCCCAAGGTTATCGAAAATGCGGAAGGCGCACGCACCACGCCCTCCATGGTCGCCTTCTCCAAAGACGGCGAACGTCTCGTCGGCCAGCCCGCCAAGCGGCAGGCCGTAACCAATCCCGAAGGCACATTGTTTGCGGTGAAGCGCCTGATCGGCCGCCGCTATGACGACAAGGTCGTGGCCAAGGACAAGAATCTTGTGCCCTTCAAGATCGTTTCCGCCGACAATGGCGACGCATGGGTGGAAGCCTCGGGCGACAAATATTCGCCTTCGCAGGTCTCCGCCATGATCCTTCAGAAGATGAAGGAAACCGCCGAAGCCTATCTCGGCGAAAACGTGACCCAGGCCGTCATCACCGTTCCGGCCTATTTCAACGATTCGCAGCGTCAGGCGACCAAGGACGCGGGCAAGATTGCCGGCCTTGAAGTCCTGCGCATCATCAACGAGCCGACTGCTGCTGCGTTGGCCTATGGCCTCGACAAGAAGAATAGCGGCACTATCGCCGTCTATGACCTTGGCGGCGGCACGTTCGACGTGTCGATCCTCGAAATCGGCGATGGCGTCTTTGAAGTGAAGTCGACCAATGGCGACACCTTCCTTGGTGGTGAAGACTTCGACATGCGTCTGGTCGATTACCTCGCCGACGAGTTCAAGAAGGAGCAGGGAATCGATCTGCGCAGCGACAAGCTGGCTCTGCAGCGCCTCAAGGAAGCTGCCGAAAAGGCCAAGATCGAACTCTCCAGCTCGACCCAGACCGAAATCAACCTGCCCTTCATCACGGCAGATGCTTCGGGTCCGAAGCACCTGACGCTGAAGCTGAGCCGTTCCAAGCTGGAATCGCTGGTCGATGACCTGATCGCGCGCACCATCGAGCCGTGCAAGCAGGCCATGAAGGATGCCGGTATTTCGGCCAGCCAGATCGACGAAGTCGTCCTGGTCGGCGGCATGAGCCGCATGCCCAAGGTTCAGGAAGCGGTGAAGCAGCTGTTCGGCAAGGAGCCGCACAAGGGCGTAAACCCGGACGAAGTGGTGGCGCTTGGGGCTGCCATTCAGGGCGGCGTGCTGCAGGGCGACGTCAAGGACGTGCTGCTGCTCGACGTGACCCCGCTGTCGCTCGGTATTGAAACGCTTGGTGGCGTGTTCACGCGCCTGATCGATCGCAACACCACCATTCCGACCAAGAAGAGCCAGACCTTCTCGACCGCCGAGGACAACCAGAGCGCCGTGACGATCCGGGTCTTCCAGGGCGAACGCGAAATGGCGGCGGACAACAAGCTGCTGGGTAATTTCGACCTGGCCGGTATTCCGCCCGCACCGCGCGGCGTGCCACAGATCGAAGTGACCTTCGACATCGACGCCAATGGTCTGGTGAACGTGTCGGCCAAGGACAAGGGCACCGGCAAGGAACAGCAGATTCGCATCCAGGCTTCGGGTGGTCTCAGCGACGCCGACATCGAAAAGATGGTCAAGGACGCAGAAGCCAATGCCGAAGCCGACAAGCGCAAGCGGGAAGCGGTGGAAGCTCGCAACCAGGCCGAATCGCTGATCCATTCGACTGAAAAGTCGGTTGCCGATTATGGCGACAAGGTTCCAGCCGAAGACAAGGCCGCCATCGAAGCCGCTATTGCCGATCTCAAGAGCGTGCTGGAAGGCGACGACGCCGAAGCCATCAAGGAAAAGACGTCCAAGCTGGCCGAAGTGTCGATGAAGCTGGGTGAGGCCATGTACAAGGCCAGCCAGGCCGAAGCCGAAGCCAAGGCCAATGGCACCGCCGATGAAGATGACGACGACGTCGTCGACGCCGACTTCGAAGAGGTCAAGGACGACGACGGCGACGACAAGAAGTCGGCATAAGCGGGCAGAATGAATGAGAAAGCCCCGGTGGAAACGCCGGGGCTTTTGTTTTGGGGAGATGGATTGCCCGGACGAGCCGGGCAATGACGCCTTGTGGAGGTATGAGCGTAAAAGACATGCCTCATCGTCATCATCCGGCTCGTCGGGGTGATCCAATCTGGTTTCACGTGAATCCATGCCGGTTGATCCACCGGACCACCCTTGCTAATACCGCCGCGCCTGCCCATATGCGGGAGAATGATGCCGGCTGCGCCGGCTTTTGTTTGTTTTCAGACGCGCGACGCCGTGGGTGGCGCGACCCAAGAGAGATTTGACCTTGTCCAAACGCGATTTCTACGAGGTGCTCGGCTGCCAGAAGGGCGCCGACGATGCCGCCCTCAAGAGCGCTTACCGCAAGCTCGCCATGCAGTTTCACCCGGATCGCAATCCGGGCAATGCCGAGGCCGAGGCAAAGTTCAAGGAAATCAACGAAGCCTATGACACGCTGAAGGACGGCCAGAAGCGCGCCGCCTATGATCGGTTCGGTCATGCCGCGTTCGAAAATGGCGGCGGACGCGGACCGGGCGGATTTGGACCGGAATTCAGCTCGTCCATGTCCGATATTTTCGAGGACATTTTCGGCGATTTCATGGGCGGCGGACGCCGGGGTGGTGGCGGCGCGGCGAAAACCCGCGGATCGGACCTGCGCTATAATCTCGAAATCGATCTTGAAGAAAGTTTTGAGGGCAGCACGGTCGAGATCGACGTGCCAAGCCTTGCCACCTGCGACACCTGCGAGGGCAATGGCGCCAAGCCAGGCACCGGCACCCATACCTGCCGTCAGTGCAATGGCCATGGCAAAGTACGCGCCGCGCAGGGTTTTTTCACCATCGAACGCACCTGCCCGGTCTGTCAGGGCCGTGGGCAGATGATGGACCAGCCCTGCACCGATTGCGGTGGTCAGGGCCGACGCCAGCAGAACCGCAAGCTGTCGGTGGATATTCCAATGGGGATCGAAGACGGCACCCGCATTCGTCTCGCCAATGAAGGGGAAGCCGGATTGCGCGGCGGCCCGCCTGGCGATCTCTATATTTTCGTCTCCATCCGGCCACACCAATTGTTTCAGCGCGATGGCGCCGACCTTTATGCGCGCGTCCCCATTTCGATGACGACGGCGGCGCTGGGTGGCGAATTTGAAGTGCCCACGCTCGATCAGTCCCGCGCCAAGGTGAAGGTGCCGACCGGTACCCAGCCGGGCCAGCGTGTGCGGCTCAAGGGCAAGGGCATGCCGGTGCTGCGCAGCAAGGATATCGGCGATCTCTATGTGCAGCTCGATATCGAGACGCCGCAAAACCTCTCCAAGCGCCAGCGCGAGCTGCTGGAAGAATTCGCCGCGCTCGAAACCAGCGAAACCAGCCCGAATTCCGGCGGGTTCTTCGATAAACTCAAGAAGATGTTTGAGGCTTAAGCCCGGCGCAGCGCGCAAAATCGCTCCAGTGGAGCGATTTTAGGGCTTAAGACCGCGAAGGCTATGCCTGAGTGGCTGGGCAAGGCCATGCGGTCTGCGCTCGAATGGCACGAAGGGTGAAGAGCCCTTTGGCGGTCTCACATACGACGCTGCGCACCACCTTCTATCCGAGGGAGAGAAGAATAAGGACTGAGTGTTCGTGCCATTCGAGCACTGCTCTCATGGCCTGCTCACCTCAAATCGCGCCACTGGCGCGATTTGCCCTGCGGTACGGTTCTCAGGGCATGCCGTTCATATCCATCCAGACATATTCCCAGACATGGCCGTCCACATCGGCAATGGCGCGGGAATACATGAAGCCCATATCCTGCGGCGGACGATATTCGAGGCCACCGGCCTCCAGCCCCGCTTCAGCTATGGCGTCCACCGCTTCGCGGCTGTCGCGCGAGAGGGCGTAGAGCGCCTGTGTCTGCTCGCGCGGGTCCGGTATGGGACGCGAGGAGAACTGCTTGAACTTGTCATGGGTCAGCAGCATGACGAAAATGGTGTCGCTGATGACGATGCAGGCGGCGGTTTCATCGGTGAAATCGGGATTATGCTCGAAACCCAGCGCCTTGTAATAGGCCATGGCGGCATCGAGGTCGCGGACCGGGACATTGACGAAAATCATGGCGGACATGGAGCGTTTCCTTCAGCGGCAAGCTTGTGCTTGAATGCGCAAAACATCGCGGCGTTCCATCAATACCCGATATTTCAACAGGCTCATATTGTGGGAGGCTAAATGAAGCGCGCATTGACCCTGTCCGGCTCGATCCGCAAAGGCTCGGAGAATCGCAGGCTGCAATTGCATGTCGGCCGCAAGCTGCGCGAGGCCGGTGCTGAGGTCACCGATCTCGACCTTGCCGATTTCGATATGCCGATCTTCAACGAGGACCTTGAGCCGGACAATGTGCCTGAAACGGCTGGCGCGCTGGCAGCACTCTGGCGTGAGGCCGATATCATCTTCATCGCCACGCCTGAATATAATGGTGGCTTACCGCCGCTGCTGGTCAACACCATCGCCTGGCTCAGCCGACAGAAGCCAAGCCCCTTCAGGCATGCCGTTTTTGGCATTGGCGGCGTCAGCTCCGGCAAATATGGGACAATCTGGGCGCTGAGCCATTTGCAGGACAGTCTCGGCAAGATCGGCGGACTGGTGGTGCCGGGCCTCTTGGGCATCGGTCCGGCGGAAGGCGCTTTCGACGAGAATGGCGAACCCACCGAAAAGGCCATCGTCCGCAAGGTCGAGACCATGGTTCATGATCTCACCCATATAAGCCGGGGCTAGAAACCGCCGCTTTCCGGCGCCTGGCGGCGAGACGCTTGCCCCTGGGGTGGAATTGGTCTAGGCGAAGCGGAATACAGCACATCGCAGGAGAGAAGAATGGCCGGTCAGTTGATCGTGGGGCTCGACGTGTCGACGCGCGCGCGCGCAGAAGAGATCGTAGCGCTGCTGGGCGATACGGTCGATTTCTACAAGATCGGCTATCAGTGCTTCTATGGCGCCGATGGCCTTGCGCTGGGCAAGGCGCTGCTGGCGGCAGGCAAGAAGGTATTCTTCGACCTCAAACTGCTCGACATCGACAATACGGTTGAAAAGGGCGTCGCTGCCATCGCTGAAACCGGCGCGACCATGCTGACCGTCCATGCCTATCCCAAGACCATGCGCGCGGCGCAGAAGGCCGCTGCCGGCTCGACGCTGTGCGTGCTGGGTGTCACGGTTCTGACCTCGATGGATGATGCCGACGTCAAGGACGCCGGTTATGACCGCGACGCAGCGGGCCTCGTGGCCATGCGCGCACAACAGGCGCGCGAAGCTGGCATTGGCGGCGTGGTGGCTTCGCCCCATGAGGCCGAAATGGTGCGAACGATCCTAGGGCCAAAAATGGCTATCGTGACACCGGGCATTCGTCCCGCCGGCGCGGCAAAAGGCGACCAGAAGCGAGTGATGGGTCCGGCAGCAGCTTTGACGGCAGGCGCAAGCCATCTGGTCGTGGCCCGCCCGATCATCGAAGCGGCAGACCCGGCAGCAGCAGCGCGGGCGATATTGGCAGAGATGGATGGCAAGCGGGTGAGCCTGGCCTGAGGGTTTTGCCCTCCCACCAAGGCCCCACCTAACCTCCCCTGAAGAAGGGGAGGGACAGATTGAGTTTGCTTCACTCAAAGCGAGCCACGATAGGCTCCTCCCCCTTTTTCAGGGGGAGGCCGGTGGGGTCAAAAGACCCTCGGTTCTATCCAGCCAGACCGTGGGTCCGGCTCAGTTCGCCCAGATCAACCAATGGCCTTGCGCCGATATGGGAGATCACTTCGGACGCGGCGAGGCACCCGGTCTTGAGCGCTGAATCGATATTCTGGCCGCGCGCCAGTCCCAGCAGGAAGCCGGATGCGAAGAGATCGCCGGCGCCGGTGGCGTCCACCACCTTGTCGACCGGGAAGGCCGGGACCGAAATCACCTCGCCATTAAACACCGCCATGGCGCCATCGGCACCCATGGTGATGGCGGCGATTTCGGCGTCCTTGGCAATTTCGCGGACCGCTTCGCCCAGATCCTCGGTCTGGTAGAGCGATTTCAGCTCATTCACATTGGCAAAGACATAGTCGATGGTCTTTGAGCGGATAAGGTCGAGGAATTCGGCGCGGTACCGATCGACGCAGAACGGATCGGACAGGGTGAAGGCAGCGGCGCGCTCCTGCTTATGAGCATAATGAGCGGCCAGGACGAAAGCCTTCTTGGCTTCGACCGGATCCCACAAAAACCCTTCCATATAGGTGATCGCGGCCGCGCCGATCTCGTCGGGCTTGATGTCGCGCTCGGTCAGTTCATGACAGGCACCCAGATAGGTGTTCATGGTCCGCTCGCCATCTTCGGACACAAAGATCATGCAGCGTGCCGTCAGTGCGCCATTCTTGAGCCGGGACGTGGTGTAATGCACCCCGGTATTGTTCATGTCGGTGTCGAAGACATCGCCCAGATTGTCGTCGGCCACCTTGCCGACAAAAGCGGCACGACCACCCAGCGAAGCGACGCCAGCGGCGGTATTGGCCGCCGAGCCGCCGGAACTCTGCTGACGGGAAAGGGGCATCTTGCCATAGAGATTTTCTGCCCGATCGGAATCGATCAGGTGCATGATCCCTTCCTGCATGCCTTCGCTCTCGATGAAGCCGGGTTCAACCGGGGCGATGATATCGACAATGGCATTGCCGATGGTCAGCACGTCGAAGCGGGTCTGGGTCATGCGGGGATTTCCGGCGCTGGTTGCGAAATGGCCGTGGGCCGGTTTAGAGCATCACGCCGGATCGGGCAACGGCTAGAGCGAATCGATGATTTTGGCCACCAGCGCCTCGCTGTCCTCACCAGCACGAATGGCGATCTGACCATCGAGCACGAGGATAGCCAGACCATGCACCTTCGCCCAGGCGGCCAGCGTGCGGGTGCGCGCCTCGTGCCCTTCGCCACCAATCGCCTGACGGAGCGTATCAAAGGCCGCGTCGGCAGCCATGCTGAGCCCGGGACGCGCCTCTTTCTTCAATTGCGGCGAGAACATCAGGCGAAAAAGATTGGGGTTTTGCAGGGCAAAGACCACATAGGTCTTGCCCATCGCCGCGAGTGGATTGTCTGGCACACTGGCCATCACCGCCTGCATGCGCGCCGTGAAGCGCTGAAAGCCTGTGACCGCCAGCGCTTCAAGCAAGGCCGCGCGGCTGTCGAAATGACGATAGGGCGCAGCGGAAGATACGCCAACCGCCCGGGCAAGGTCTCGCAGGCCCAGCCCGGCCTCACCCTGTTTCTCAAGAATGATCAGTCCGGCTTCCAGCAGGGCCTGGCGCAGATTGCCGTGATGATAGGGCGCATTCGGAGAGGATGTTGACATCGTTTACATATGTAGAAAATATGTGATCATTGTCAATATGGAGCATGCCCGTGGATTGGGATTTGGTTCTGGCCGCCGCACATCATGTCGCCGTGTTTACGCTCGTCGCACTCTTCGCGGCGGAATTTGCGCTGCTGCGGCCGGGGCTCTCGGGGCCAAGAATCAATCAACTGGCACGCATCGACGCTGCCTATGGCGCGGTGGCGGGGCTGGTCATTGCAGTGGGTATTGCGCGAATTTTCTTCGGCGCGGTCGACGCCGGTTATTACTGGGGCAATCACGCCTTCTGGGGAAAGATGGTCGCCTTTGCCCTGATGGGCCTTCTGACTATTCCGCCGACACTGGCGATCCGTCGCTGGGAGAAAGCTGGCAAGGACAGTGCCGATTATGCGCCACCGCCAGCCGAAATCGTCGCCAATCGCCGGTTTGTACATTTGCAGGCAGGCGTGCTGCTGCTGATCCCGATCTTTGCCGCCGCGATGGCGCGGGGCTATGGCGGCTAGACGTGCTTCGGCAACAGTCGATTGGGGAAGGGCGTCTTGGGCTCGAAGCGGCACCATTGGACAATCGGGCAGCGCCAGCATTCCGGCGTTCTGGCCTTGCAGATATAGCGGCCATGCAGGATCAGCCAATGATGGGCATGGAGCATGAAACGTTGGGGCACCTGTTTTTGCAGCGCCTTTTCCACCTCCAGCGGGGTCTTGCCAGGGGCTAGTCCCGTGCGGTTGCCGACGCGAAACAGATGGGTATCCACTGCGATTGTCGGCTGTTTGAACCAGATATTGAGCACGACATTGGCGGTCTTGCGCCCAACGCCGGGCAGAGCTTCAAGCGCCTCACGATCATCGGGCACTTCGCTGCCATGCTGATCGATCAGGATCTGGCTGAGCGCAAAGACATTTTTGGCCTTTCCGCGAAATAGGCCAATGGTCTTGATGTGCTCGGTAATGCCTTCGACGCCCAGGGCGACCATGGCCGCAGGGGAAGGGGCCAGTTCAAAGAGCTTTTTCGTGGCCTTGTTGACGCCGACATCGGTGGCCTGGGCAGAGAGCACCACCGCCACCAAGAGGGTGAAGGCATTGACGTAATCCAGCTCGCCCTTCGGTTCGGGCTCGATTTCGTGAAACCGCGTGAAAATGGCTTCGGCATCGGCCCGGCTCAATGCTTTCACTTTTTTTGTCGCCGCCATTCTCTCGCCCCCGAATCTCTGCCAGTATTTCGGGTAAGAGAGTTCCCGATGCAAGTCACCAAAACCACGCCCCTGTTTGCAGCAACGCTGCGGCCAGACCGTTCCTACAAAACGGCCGGTGGCTGGCTGGCCCTTGTGCTGGCCGCTATCGTGACCGCACCTTTTCTCATTGCAATTCCACAATTTCTGCTCACCGGGCTCGCCATCTATGGCCTGGCGAGCGGGGGCCTGCTGGCTTTTGGCATTCGCCAGAAACGACACGGGCAGCAATTTCAGCAGGTAACGCTTTGGGCTGATCAGCTTGAAATCACCACCTTGGCGCCGGGCCGGGAGAAGGCCCTGCAACGGTTTGAGCCCGGCGAGATCAAACTGCGGCTGGAGCGCGACGTGTTCGAGCGCACCACCGGAATTTTTATCCGCCACGGCAAGGACGAAATGGAGCTGGGCGGTTTTCTCGGGCGCGATGACAAATCGAGTTTCGCCAGAGCTTTTGGCACAGCCCTGCGGCAGGCCCGACGAGCGGGCTGACCATTGCCGTCAAATCCGGGTCGCCACCACCTTTCCGCAGGGCTAGACAGAGCGAACCCAGATGAAAGCGCCGGACATGAACCAGCTTAACAGGCTCACGCCAGACAATGATTACGACATTATCCGCGCCGCCATCCGCTATCTGAGCGAGACCGGACCGGACGCGACCGATCTCGAGCATTTTTCCCGGGCGTTGGGATTGAACGAGCGGCAATTGACCGAGCTGTTCCGGCGCTGGTGCGGCTTGTCGCCGAAAAGCTTTGCGCAGGCGGTGGCGCTCAACCACGCCAAGGGCTTGTTGCGCGATCAGGCCAGCGTGCTCGACACCACTTATGAAGTGGGACTGAGCTCCACGTCCCGCCTGCATGATCTGTTCGTCACCTATGAAGCCATGCCGCCCGGCGCCTTTCGGGCCGGGGGCGCCGGGATCGACATGGTGTGGGGCGTGGCGCCGTCGCCCTTTGGAACGGCGGTGGTGACGGCTACCGAATATGGCATTTCCGGGCTTGGCTTTGCCGATGCGGATATGAGCGTTGAAGCTGCGTTCGACGACCTAGCCAATCGCTGGCCCCGGGCGCGCTTCAGCCGCGATGATGCTCGTGTTGCGCCGCTGGTCGGACAGATTTTTGATCCGGCGCGCTGGTCGGCAGACCAGCCGGTGCGCGTGGTGTTGATCGGCACCGATTTCGAGGTGAAGGTCTGGGAGACATTGCTCAAAATCCCGGTGGGCCGGGCAATTACCTATTCCAGCGTGGCCCAACATATCGGCCGCCCGACAGCCTCGCGGGCGGTGGGTGCGGCGGTAGGCAAGAACCCGATCAGTTTTGTCGTGCCGTGTCATCGCGTCGTGGGAACGTCGGGAGCGCTGACGGGCTATCATTGGGGCGTGCCGCGCAAGCGGGCGATTCTTGGCTGGGAGGCCGGAGTGATTTCGGCGCGGATGTAAAATGGGCCGCTCCGCCATTCGAGCATAGCTCTCATGGCCTTCACCCCTAAATCGGTCCACCGGACCGATTTTGCCGCGTCGCGGTCGGGGTGAAGAGTTTCACGTGAATCGTGTTGGTACTGGAAATCCCCGGCCCTTCATGCGTTAGTCAGGCAGAGGCAGATCGGGGAGACTTCATGACCAGCAGCACACGCGCCATCGTCACAGGCGTTTTGCTCGCCGCCACGCTGCTTCTGGCCTGGCATGTTTCGACACCGATCCTGCTGATTTTTGCCGGTATCCTCGTCGCCTGCGTGCTCGATGCCGCGGTGCGGGCCCTGGGCCGCATCGCCCCATGGCCGCGTCCGGTGCTGCTGGTGCTGGTCAGCCTCACCATTCTCGTCTTCGTCATCGTCGCCTTTTCATTGGGCGGGGTCAGCCTCTGGCGCAATATCCAGGATCTGTTCCGCCTGCTGATTGCCGAAATCGCCCGTATCTATGGCGACTTGCAGGAGCTTGGTCTGGTCCATGAGATCAGCCGCTCGGACATAGAGACCATGGTGACGACCTTCTTCCCCGATCCAGGCGGGTTGTTCAATCAGGCCAGTTCGCTGTTCGGCTCGACACTGGGTATCGTCAGCAATGCCGTCATCATCATTTTTCTGGGCCTGTTCTTTGCCATCGACCCGCGCGCCTATCGGGATGGATTTCTGTTGCTGCTGCCCGGCAGCTATCGTCCGCGCCTGGCGGCAGCGCTGGACAATACCGGGGAGGCGCTACGCGGCTGGATGGTGACGCAGCTTGCCATGATGATCCTCATCGGCTCGCTGGTCTTCCTGCTGCTCTGGGTGCTGGGCGTGCCCAATGCCGCCGTGCTTGGCCTGCTCTCGGGGGCGCTCAATTTCATTCCGTTTCTGGGGCCGATCTTTTCGGCGGTGCCGGTGCTGCTCACATTGGCGGCGCAGGACACTAACGTACTGATCCTTGGCGCGATCGGACTGTTCCTGATCCAGAATCTGGAGGGCTATATCCTCACCCCCATGCTGCAACAGCGCATCATCAAGCTGTCGCCGGCCTGGTCGCTCAGCATCATGACCGTGCTGGGCACGCTGTTCGGCATTATGGGGATCGCGCTGGCGACGCCGATCTATGCGGTGGGCCGCATGCTGACGCTGAAACTCTATATCGAGCCCAGGCAAGAAAAAGGGGCCGGCACTGCCGACCCCGTCATCATCAAAGAATGATGCGCTCTTCGAGTTTGCCGTCCGCACCGATCTTATAGACCGTCGGCTCGCCGGTGCCGATTTCCCGAGCGAGAATTTCGTCTGGGGTCAGCCCTTCGATGGCCATGACCAGCGCCCGTAGCGAATTGCCATGAGCGGCGATCAGCACGGTCTTGCCAGCCTCAAGCTGGGGCAGGATTTCGGCCTCGTAATAGGGCAGGGTGCGGGCTGCAGTGTCCTTGAGCGATTCGCCGCCCGGAGGCGGCACATCGAAAGAACGGCGCCAGATCAGCACCTGTTCCTCGCCCCACTTCTTGCGGGCATCATCCTTGTTGAGACCGGACAGATCACCATAATCGCGTTCGTTGAGCGCGATATTGCGGGTGATGGTGACGTTGAGAATGCCCATTTCCTCAAGCATCAGGTCGAGCGTGTGCTGGGCGCGGCGCAGGGCCGAGGTGTAATAGAGATCAGGCACGATGCCTGCGGCCTTGAGGGCCTTGCCAGTGGCGCGCGCCTCGCCCTGACCCTGCTCGGTCAGGTTGGGATTGCGCCAGCCGGTAAAGAGGTTTTCGAGGTTCCATTCGCTCTGGCCATGGCGAACGAGAATGAGCGTGCCGGTCATGTTTTTGTTCCTTGCAGATTATTCGGTAAGGCCGAGAACATCGGCCATGGAATAGAGGCCCGGCTGTTGCCGGTGGGCCCAGAGCACAGCCTTGATCGCGCCATTGGCATAGATGGTGCGGTCCTGCGCGCGGTGATGAAGCTCGATCCGCTCTGACGGACCGGCAAGGATCACCATATGATCGCCGATGACATTGCCGCCCCGCAGGGTGGCGAAGCCAATGGTGCCGGCCTCGCGCGGGCCGGTGTGGCCATCGCGCACACGCACCGAATGATCCTTGAGCGCAATATTGCGCCCTCTTGCTGCGGCTTCACCCAGCAGCAGGGCCGAGCCGGATGGCGCGTCGACCTTGAGATTGTGGTGCATTTCGAGGATTTCGACATCGTAGTCGGAAAGCGCGGCGGCGGCCTTTTCGACCAAAACGGCCAGAGCGACCATGCCCGGAGAGAAATTGCCGGATTTGACAATGCGCGCTCCATCCTTGCCAGCCTGGGCGATGGCCGCGTCTTCCGCATCGAGACAGCCGGTGGTGCCGATGATGTGGATCAGGCCATGCTTGGCAGCAAGCTGAGCCAGCGCCACACTGGCGGCAGGAGCGGAGAAATCGACAATGGCGTCGGCCTGCTCGGCCAGCGTCGCGGCATTGTCCGAAACGGCGATGCCCAGAGGCTCGATCCCGGCCAGCATGCCTGCGTCCCGGCCGAGGACGGATGAACCGGGCCGGTCGAGCGCGCCGATGAGTTCAAGATCGGGATGGGCAGCGATGGCACCAATATTGGCGGCGCCCATGCGACCGCCTGCTCCTGCCACAATGATCCGCAATCTGGTCATGTCATCAACTCCCTGCACATGCCCCGCCTATAGCAGCGCCGCGCCGCCCCGCCAACAGTGCTGCCCAAGCGAGAACACTGTGCTACGATTCGCAAAAGCAAAAAGAGAAAGTGGACCTGTCCATGACCCTCACCAATGTACTGGCCGGCATTGCCGTGGAAGATTTAGGCAATTCCCTCGTCTGGTACGAATATCTGTTCGGCCGCCCGGCCGACGCCCGCACCATGGCTGACGTGGCGGAGTGGAAATTGCCCGGCGGCGGCTGGGTTCATGTGATGAGCGACGAGGACCGTGCCGGAGCGAGCGTGGTCATGCTGATCGTCGACGACCTTGCCGAAGAACTGGCCCGGCTCGAAATGCACGGCATCAAGCCGGTGGCCAAGGCGATGGGGGATTTCTTCAAGACCGCCAAACTGCGTGATCCGGATGGCAATCTCATCATCCTCAGCCAGCCGCAGCAGGGGACGTATTGAGGCGTTTTCTTATCCCTCTCCCCTTGAGGGAGAGGGTGGATCGCGCGCAGCGCGAGACGGGTGAGGGGTGCTGCGCTTTCCCTAAGCTCGATGTACCGGATAGCGCAGCACCCCTCATCCGCCCTTCGGGCACCTTCTCCCTCAAGGGGAGAAGGAAACAGAGAGACTCACAGCCGCCGCAATTTCACTTCTTCGACCCGGTGATCTTTCCCCTTCTTGAGGATCAGGTCAGCCCTGCCCCTTGTGGGCAAGACGTTTTCGAGCAGGTTGGGCAGGTTGATATTTTGCCAGACCTGACGTCCGAAAGCACCGGCTTCCTCCTCGCTCATTTCCGAAAATTTACGGAAGAAGGAGGTGGGATCGCGGAAGGCCGTTTCGCGCAGGCGGAAAAAGCGGGTGATGTACCAGTCGCGCAAATCGTCCATATCGGCGTCGATATAGATCGAGAAGTCGATGAAATCGGAGGCAAAGAGGATGGGGGTGCCATCCTGGGGCAATTCGCCGGGCTGGAGAATGTTGAGGCCTTCGACGATAAGAATGTCGGGGCGGTCAATAACGACTTCCTCGCCGGGCACCACGTCATAGACCAGATGCGAATAGACCGGCACCGACACCTTGCCCTTGCCCGATTTGATATCGGCGAGGAAATTGACGAAGCGGGCGCGGTCATAGCTTTCCGGGAAGCCCTTGCGCTGCATCATGCCGCGCTCTTCAAGCACCTTGTTGGGATGGAGAAATCCGTCGGTGGTGACCAGATCAACCTTGGGGCTGGAGGGCCAGCGCGAAAGCAGGGCCTGCAGGATACGCGAGGTGGTCGACTTGCCCACCGCCACCGAACCGGCAACGCCGATGATGAAGGGCACTTTGTCATTGGGGGTATTGAGAAAACGGGTCGAAACCTGGTTCAGCCCCTGGATCGCTTCAACGTAATAGGCGAGCAGGCGCGACAGCGGCAGATAGATTTCCTCGGCCTCGGCCAGCGAAATCGGGTCGGTCAGCGAGCGCAGGCGCTTGATATCGTCCTCGGTCAGCGTCATCGGCTGGCCGTTGCGCAGATCGCTCCATTGCTGCTTGGTATAATGACGATAGGGATCGAGTGCGGGCAGACGCCTGGACATCAGAGACGATCCTTTCGGGCGGCCTTTTCGGCAAGACCGGACTGGGCCGTGCGCGTGTCGAGTTCGGCCATCACTTCGGCCAGCGGCACATTGGCGGCCTTCAAAACCACCAGCAGGTGATACAGCACGTCAGCACTTTCCTTGACCAGTTCGGCCCGGTCATTGGTCACCGCGGCGATGACCGCCTCGGTGGCTTCCTCGCCCAGTTTCTGCGCTGCCTTGTTCATGCCGCGGGCAATCAGCTTTGCCGTATAGCTGTCCTCGGGCGGGGCCGCGGCGCGGATAGCGATACGGGCTTCGAGTTCTTCAAGGGTCATTGCTTGTCCCATCCACTGGGTGTCACCCCGGCGAAGGCCGGGGCCCAACTTGAGATTTCAGGATGGATCCCGGCCTTCGCCGGGATGACATCGTGTGTATTGACAGGCTTAGAGCAAAAAATCCGGCCGCCGTCACTAAGACCTAAGCTGCCAGCCATTCGAGCGCAGCTCTCATGGCCTTCTTGGCTTGAATGGCTCCACTGGAGCCATTCATCCGCTTTGCGGACCACCTGCGAAGTCAAGCCGCATCGGAATGCCGTGCTCGACCATATAGGCCTTGGCCTCAGGAATGGTGAAGGTGCCGAAATGAAAGATCGAGGCGGCCAGCACGGCGCTGGCATGGCCTTCGGTGACGCCTTCGACCAGATGCTGCAAGGTGCCGACGCCGCCCGAGGCGATCACCGGCACTTCCACCGCATCGGCGATGGTCCGCACCAGTTTCAGATCGAAGCCGGATTTGGTGCCGTCTCGATCCATGGAGGTGACCAGCAATTCGCCCGCACCGCGCTCGACCATGCGCGCGGCAAACTCCACCGCGTCAATGCCAGTCGGCTTGCGGCCGCCATGGGTGTAGATTTCCCAGCCTGCACCGCCATCTGAGCGTTGCTTGGCATCGACTGAAACGACGATGCATTGATTGCCGAACTTGTCGGCGGCGCGGGCGATGAAATCGGGATCGTTCACGGCGGCTGAATTGATCGCCACCTTATCGGCGCCGGCCAGCAGCAGTTTGCGAATATCGTCCACCGAGCGAACACCACCGCCCACCGTCACCGGCATGAAGCAATGCTCGGCCGTGCGCGCCACCACGTCGAAAATGGTGTCGCGCCCTTCATGGCTCGCGGTAATATCGAGGAAGGTCAATTCATCCGCCCCAGCCGCGTCATAGGCCATGGCGGCTTCGACCGGGTCACCGGCATCGACCAGATCGACGAATTGCACGCCCTTCACCACGCGGCCACCGGCAACATCAAGGCAAGGAATGATACGGGTTTTGAGACTCATGTTCGCTTAACCTTGTGCATCCGGCCCCAGCCGATGCGGTGAATAATGAGAGAAGCCAGCCAGACGATCAACGCGCCGCCGCCCAGGGGCAGGGTGGCCAGCATGAACCAGCCCATGACGCCGGTCGTATAGAGCAGCCCGCCCCAATCCATGCCCCAGACCATGCAGGGATGGACTGTCGCTTCGTTGACCGTGCAGCCATTGGCTTCGGCGACGAGAAAGGTGAAATAGACCGACGCAACCGGCCAGAGCGCGAAAACGAGGATGGCCAGCACCGCCAGCCCATAGGCCCAATAGGGAAACCTCTTGGGCTGGGCCGCGCTCATACGGCCCTCAAAAGCGCCAGTGCTTCACGTGAATCAATCCGTCCGTCGTAGAGCGCTCGACCGGAAATGGCGCCTTCAAGCACCTGATAGTCCGGTTGGGTCATCCGCTCGATATCGGCCATGGAGGCCAGACCGCCCGAAGCGATAACCGGGATCGTGGTGGCGCGGGCCAGTTCCAGTGTCGAGTCCCAATTGATCCCGGCCAGAACGCCGTCGCGGTCGATATCGGTATAGATGATGGCGGCGACACCGGCGCCTTCAAAGCGCCTGGCCAGTTCGATCACCGAGAGCTCGGAGGTTTCCGCCCAGCCTTCGACCGCCACCATGCCGCCGCGCGCATCGATACCGACGGCGACCTGGCCGGGCCATTTCTTCGCGGCCTCCTTGACCAGCGCCGGGTCGCGCACGGCGACAGTGCCGAGAATGACGCGGGCAAGGCCCTTGTCGAGCCAGGATTCGATATGGCCCAGATTGCGAATCCCACCGCCGAGCTGAACCGGGAATTTTACATTTTTAAGGATGGCGTCCACCGCCGCGCCATTGACGCTTTCACCGGCAAAGGCGCCGTTGAGATCGACAACATGCAGATAGTCAAAACCCTGATCCTCGAACGATTTTGCCTGCGCGGCGGGATCGTCGTTGAAGACGGTCGCCTGCTCCATGTCGCCGAGTTTGAGACGCACGCATTGGCCGTCCTTGAGGTCGATGGCGGGAAAGAGGATCATGGTGTCCAACCCAAAAAGTTCTCGATCAGCTTGAGGCCCAGCGCCTGGCTTTTTTCCGGGTGGAACTGGGTGCCGAAAATATTGTCACGGCCGACACAGGCGGTGAGCGCGCCACCGTAATCGGTGGTGGCGACGAGGTGACCCGGATCGTCGGTTTTCAAATGATAGGAGTGGACGAAATAGGCATGGAGCCCATCGGGTCCGTCCATGATGCCGCTCAGCAGCGCATGCGGGCGCGTCACCGAAATCGTGTTCCAGCCCATATGCGGAATCTTCAATCCCGGGTCGGACGGGCTGATCTTTTCGACCGCGCCGGGAATCCAGCCAAGGCCCTTGGTCACGGTTTTTTCGCGGCCTTCGCTGGCCAGCAGTTGCATGCCGACGCAGACGCCCAGAAACGGCGCGCCGCCCTTGATGACCTTTTCGTCGAGCACTTCAATCATGCCAGAGACGGCTTGAAGGCCGGCCATGCAATCGGCAAAGGCGCCGACGCCGGGGAGCATGATGCGGTCGGACTTACGGACCATTTCGGGATCGGCGGTGACGACAATCTCGTCGCCCTTGCCGCGCTCATGAGCCACGCGCTCGAAAGCCTTGGCGGCTGAGCGCAGATTGCCGGCGCCGTAATCGATAATGGCGATGGTGCTCATGGGCCAGCCTCGAGATCAGATTATGGCGCTGATCTAGTGCAAAAAGCGCAGTGGGGGAAGGGCGGGATGATCGTTGAGTATATTGGCCGCTCTCCAACGTCATTGCCCGGCTTGTCCGGGCAATCCAGCTTGTGACGCGATGGACCACCGGGACAAGCCCGGTGGTGACGAAAGAGGGTTGGTTTTAGCCTAGAGCGTGCCCTTGGTGCTGGGCACGGCATCACTCATGCGCGGATCGATTTCCACCGCCTCGCGCAGGGCGCGGGCGACGGCCTTGAACATGGATTCGGCCAGATGGTGGTTATTGTCGAAATAGAAATTTTCGATATGCAGCGTGATGCCGGCATTGACCGCGAAGGCCTGGAAAAATTCGCGGAACAGCTCCGTGTCGATATCGCCGATCTTGCCTTGCGAAAACTCGGCCTTGAACACGAGGAAAGCGCGACCGGAAACGTCAAGCGCCGCCCGGGTGAGCGTGCCGTCCATTGGCAGGTCGGAGGAGGCATAGCGGCGGATGCCCTTCTTGTCGCCCAGCGCTTCCTTGAGCGCCTGACCGAGAGCAATGCCGACATCCTCGACCGTGTGGTGGCTGTCGATATGCAAATCGCCCTTGCAGGTGACGTCCATGTCGATCAGCGAATGGCGCGAAAGCTGGTCCAGCATGTGATCGAAAAAGCCGACGCCGGTTTTCATGGCGTGCTTGCCGGTGCCGTCGAGATCGATCGAGACGGAAATCTCGGTCTCATTGGTCTTGCGGGCGATTTTGGCTTTGCGCATGGGTCTGTCTCCGGCGGGTGGCGGGTCACTAGCAGATAGGCACAGTCCCGTGAAGATTGGGTTAGGGCCAGATGCGCCCAATTTATCCCCGCCCCCGGATCCTGCTGTAATCTCCTGCCATCAACCGGGCAAAGATGGAGTTGCAACGATCAACTGCCCGGTGACAGTCGGGAGGGCTCGCCATCGTTAGCAGAGCCTGTGTCCGGGGATGGGTTCGTGGCAGCAATGTCCCCCTAGAAAACCCCCTGCAAGCATGCCCGGCGCCCCGAGACGGTTTTCGTCTCAACCACTAACCCCATCTGGAGATGGAATTCGTCTCGGGGCCCCATCAATGTTCTGCAACCGCGACGCCATCGGGCGAGGCGGAGTTTCCGCATGCCGGTTGCAATCACCTCCCATCGCCCTAAATATCACTCAACAGTTCGGAGTAATTTCCCCAATGAGTGAACATACAGGTCCCGGCTGGTACGGGACGACGATCGTTTCCGTGCGCAAGGGCAATAAGGTCGTGGTGGCCGGCGATGGTCAGGTCAGCATGGGCCAGACCGTCATGAAGCATGGCGCCAAGAAGGTAAGGCGGCTTGCCGGCGGCAAGGTAATCGGCGGCTTTGCCGGCTCCACTGCCGACGCCTTTACCCTGTTCGAGCGGCTGGAAGGCAAGCTTGAACAATATCCCAACCAGTTGATGCGCGCCGCCGTGGAACTGGCCAAGGACTGGCGGACCGACCGTTATCTGCGCAAACTCGAAGCCATGATGATCGTGGCCGACAAGACGGATACGCTGGTTCTTACAGGCAATGGCGACGTGCTCACACCAGACCATGGCGTGATTGCCATTGGGTCGGGCGGCAATTACGCGCATTCGGCAGCACTTGCCCTGCATCAGGCGACCGAGCTCGATGCCGAGGATATTGCCCGTCACGCCATGAAAATCGCTGAAGAAATCTGCGTCTATACCAATGGCAATGTGACACTCGAAACCATCGAGCTGGACGCGTGAGCTATTCAATCCGCCAGTTGAGCGTTGATGACGCAATGGCCTATCGGGCCATCAGGCTCGAAGCGCTGATCAACCACCCTGAAGCCTTCCTCTCCTCGGCTGAGGCCTTTGCGCAGAAGTCGGACAAAGACATCAGGGAAACGCTCAAGGCTTTGACGATCTTCGGAGCTTTTCTGCCAGACGGATCGCTTGGCGGCATCAATGCCTTTCTCGGCAATGAGGGCCACAAAGACCGCCATCGCGGCTGGATGATCCAGGTCTACGTCAAGCCGGAGCATCGCGGTTCCGGCATGTCGGCGGCGCTGGTCCAGCACCTGCTCGATTATGCCAGGGACAAGGTGATTCAGGTCCATCTGGGCGTCTGGTCGGAAAATGAACCGGCGATCCGGCTCTATAAAAAGCTGGGCTTTGAAATCTACGGTACAGAGCCCCGCTATCTCTACGTGAACGGTCGATATCTCGACGAACACCTGATGGTGCGCTTCCTCGACAAGGCACCGATCGAAAGTGACAACACATGAGTGAAACAAATTTTTCCCCGCGCGAGATCGTGTCCGAGCTCGACCGTCATATCGTCGGTCAGGCCGATGCCAAGCGCGCAGTGGCCGTCGCCCTGCGCAATCGCTGGCGGCGTCAGCAGCTTCCGGCGGACATGCGCCGCGAGGTCAGCCCCAAGAATATCCTGATGATCGGGCCGACCGGCGTCGGCAAGACCGAGATTTCACGGCGTCTCGCCCGACTGGCGCAGGCGCCCTTCGTCAAGGTGGAAGCCACCAAGTTCACCGAAGTGGGTTATGTCGGCCGCGATGTGGAGCAGATCGTGCGTGATCTGGTCGAAGCGGGCATCACCGTCCTGCGCGACAAGCGCCGCCGCGATGTGCAGGCACAAGCTCATCATAATGCCGAAGAGCGCGTGCTCGATGCGCTGGTCGGCACTTCGGCTACGCCTTCGACCCGCGATTCTTTCCGCTCCAAGCTGCGCAGCAACGAACTCGACGACAAGGAAATCGAGATCGAAATGCAGCCTGCCGCCAATACGGGTGGGTTCGATATTCCCGGCATGCCCAATGGCGGCATTGGCATGATCAATCTTTCCGACGTGTTCAAGCAGGCCATGGGCGGGCGCGGGGTCAAGCGCAAGGTCAAGGTCAAGGACGCCTATGAGCCGCTGATCGCCGAGGAGGCCGACAAGCTGCTCGATCAGGATCAGCTCAAGAGCGAAGCCATCGAGCTGGTGGAAAATCACGGCATCGTCTTTATCGACGAGATCGACAAGGTCGCAGCCCGCGAAGGCGGCGTGCAGGGCGGTCCGTCACGCGAAGGCGTGCAGCGCGATCTCTTGCCGCTGATCGAAGGCACGACCGTGGCCACGAAATATGGCCCGGTCAAAACCGACCACGTCCTGTTCATCGCTTCGGGTGCTTTCCATGTATCCAAGCCAAGCGATCTGCTGCCTGAGCTTCAGGGCCGATTGCCGATCCGGGTCGAATTGAAAGCGCTGACGCGCGAGGATTTCATCGGCATTCTCAATGACACAGAAGCCAGCCTCATCAAGCAATATGTCGCCCTGATGGGCACGGAAGGGCTGACGCTTGAGGTGACGCAGGACGCCATTGAGGCGATTGCCGACGCTGCCGTGAAGGTCAATTCGTCGGTCGAGAATATCGGCGCCCGCCGCTTGCAGACGGTGATGGAACGGCTGGTGGAGGAAATCTCCTTCGACGCGCCGGACCGTGCCGGGCAGACGGTCACGATCGACGCTGCTTTCGTGCGCGAGAAGGTCGGCGTGCTGGCCGGGGATACGGATTTGAGCAAGTTCGTGCTTTAAGGTTGGCACCACGCGCCGTGTTTCCCTTCTCCCCTTGTGGGAGAAGGTGGATCGCGCATAGCGCGAGACGGATGAGGGGTACCTTACCGAGCTCTCAACCCCCCTCATCCGCCCTCCGGGCACCTTCTCCCACGAGGGGAGAAGGAAGAAAGGCGGCGGCTCACCGCTTCCGCCCCGCCCGCTTCACCAGTTCATCACGCAGAAATTTCAGATCCTCGGGCTCAAGCCGCTCGATATTGTCACGCAGGCGATTGGTGAGTTCCGTCGCCTCGGGCGTCAGCCCGCCCGTGTCGATACTCACCTTGGGGTCGGAAATCTCGGCGAGCCGCTGCAATTCCTCGGCCTCATCCCAGATAACGTTGAAAAAGGCGATGATGCGGTGGAGCAGAAAGGACGTCGGCTGGCCGCGCTTGCCATGTTCGAGGGCAGAGAGATAAGCGCTGGATACGTTCAGCGCCGCCGCCATTTCCTTCAAGGAAATGCCGCGCGCCTCGCGCATGGAGCGCAGTTTTGCGCCCAGCGGGGTCATTGCCGACGCAGGCGTACATAATACGCCCCCTCGCCGCCATGGCCGCGCGCCGCCATGCTCCAGCCGGATATCAATGGGGCAAGGCTCGGTTCAGAAAGCCAGATGGGCAGCATGGTGCGCAAAATTCCCCGCTCATTCATGGCGGCAATATAGTCATTGTCGGTCTTGAGGCCCTTGCCGGTGATGACAAGGATTGTCCGCGCACCCCGCGCCGCACGGGTCGTAACATAGCGATAAAGCGCTTCACGCGCTTGGCTCTGGGTCATGTCATGCAGATCGAGAGTGCCATCTATATCGATGCGGCCGCGCCGGACTTTTTTGTGAATGGCGGGGTCAACCGTCTTCTCGGTGACCTTCATCATGGGCATGGGCGCCTGATAAGGCGGCAGGAAGGGCTTGGCTGGGCCGAGTTTTTTTGGTGGTGTCTTGATCTGGGGGGCGGGCTCGGGCGGTGGCACGGGCAGGGTGCCATTGCCCATTTTCAATAGGCCCTTGCGACGCAGCGGCTCCACGCTCTCTGTGACATGGGTCCAGAGGTGGAAATCGTGCGGCAGGCGCTTCGGGTCGCGCTTGGACATCGACTTGAGGCCTGCCGCAGGAGATTAATCGAGCTGGGAGGTGCTGACGACCTTCCAGTTTGGATCGCGCGATTTGGGATTGCGGGCAAAGGTCCATTCATCGGCGATGAGCTGAACAGAATCGGCATTGCCTTCGACCAGATTGCCGTCCTTGTCGCGGGTCGCGGAAACCACCTCGGCATGGAAGTCGACGGTCACATTGATATTCTTCTTGTCGTAGTCAGCATCGACAATGGCGATCTTGGGCAGGCCGACAAAGGTGAATTCCACCTTCTGTTCGGCCGCTTCCCGATCGGCGATGGCGCGCTGGAACCCTTCGAACACATCCTTTTCGAGCAGGTTTTTGAGCGTCTGGCGATCGCCTTCAGCAAAGGCCGTGACGATCATCTCATAGGCCTGCTTTGCGCCCTCAAGGAAGCTCTTGGGCGTAAAGGTCGGATCGGCTTCGACAACCTGTTTGAGGCCGGCAGCCAGTTCGGCATTGCCGGCAGCGGCCTGTTCGATTTCGGCTTCGAGCTTGCGGGCCCGGCGCTCGTCATCAAGATCAGGCTGAGCTGGAACCGGGCGCAGCGGCACAACGGTTTCGTCATTGGCCGCATTCTTTTCGGCCGGTGTCGAACGGCTGCGATCGATTGGAGGGCGCTCATTTCCTGTGCGTGTCCCCAAAACCGAGCGCAACCGGAACACAACGAACACGGCCACGACAATGGCTATAAGGGTCGGCAGGTCGAGAAATTCGTCCATGAATCAGGCACCTTGGGCAGGAGGCGTCGAGAAAACGCGTTGCGGCGCTCGTTTCGCGCCAATCTGGACCTATATATAGTCAAAGCTTTAGCTCAAAACCAGTTCACGATGGGGCGAGTTGCAATTTGCCGCGCTCGCACCGGCCAAACTCCTAAGGATACGCCATTGGCCCGCTTCTTCGCCTTCGGTTTTCTAGCCCTGCCGCTGATAGAAATCGCCCTCTTCATTCTTGTCGGCCGCGCCATCGGCCTGCTACCGACACTGGCGCTTGTGGTGCTTGCCGCACTTGCCGGCGCGCTGCTCTTGCGTCAGCAGGGGCTTGAGGCCGTCAACAGGCTGCGCACCAATATGAGTGCCGGGACCATTCCGGGCCGCACCATGTTCGACGCCACGCTGATCGGGCTGGCGGGCTTGCTGCTGATCATCCCCGGATTTTTCGGCGATGCGGTGGCGCTGGTCCTGTTGCTGCCGCCCGTACGCGAACGGATATTCTCCTCGCTGGCCCGTCGGGTAAAGGTGGTGGAGACCACAACGACCTATCGCCGCTATGGCGATCCCGGCGATCCCTACACCGATGCGCCCCGCATTATCGATGCCAGCAATGATGACTGGCGCGACGAGCGGAAATAATTGGCTCGGCTTGTTCGCGTCAGCCAAAAATGCTAGCCAAGCCGCCAGAATTCTTTGAATTTGCGTATCAAGAAGGACCAATCAATGGCCGACGACACTCAGGGCGCGGCAGCGCCGCAGCCCGGCACCGCACCCAGCATGAATCTGGTGGGCCAATATATCCGCGATCTTTCCTTCGAGAATCCCGGCGCTCCGGCTGCCCTGCTTGCCGGCGGCGGCAATCCGGCGTTCAACGTCTCCATCGCCGTGGGTGTGAAGAAGCAGAACGAGGAAATCTACGCCGTTGAGCTGACGCTCAATGCCAAGGCCAACCGCGAAGAAACCGTGCTGTTCAATGTGGAATTGGTCTATGGCGGCATTTTCCGCCTCAAGAACGTGCCGGAAGCCCAGCTTTCGCCGCTGCTGATGATCGAATGCCCACGCCTGATCTTCCCGTTTGCACGTCAGGTTCTCGCCAGCGTCACCCAGCAGGGCGGTTTCCCGCCGCTGATGATGGAGCCGGTGGATTTTTCGGCCATTTATCGCCAGAACCTGGCCAAACTGGCCGCTCAGGGCGGTGCCGCTGCACCGGCCCCGGTCAGTGCCGAAGGCGAAAAGCTCAACTGAGCATCAAATCGAGATTGAAAAGAAGCCCCGGTTTTCCGGGGCTTTTTATTCGGCGGCGTCTGTATATTGCGCCCAGAGCGCGCTTTCACCCATTTTGGCGATGAAAGCAGTGTGCGCCTCGGCTTCTTGAAGGCTGATCCGCCCGGGCAAGGGAACGGTCCGTGGTGCCACGGCGACACGCGCCATGACCAGCCCGGACCCGGCATTTTCCACTTCCGCCGTCAGCGCCAGGCTGACCTGCTTGCCACCGATCAGTTCGAGATAGACTTCTGCAAGGATTTCACTGTCCAGCAGCGCGCCGTGCAAGGTACGGCGCGAATTGTCGATGCCATAATGCTTGCACAGGGCGTCAAGACTGACCCGCGCGCCCGGATGCTTCTGGCGCGCCAGCATGACGGTATCAATCACTGCATTGGGCAGCGCCTTGCCACCCGAATTGATCAATTGGGCGTTGAGAAAGCCCATATCGAAGGGCGCATTGTGAATCACCAGGGTCGCGTCACCGATAAAGGCGAGAAAATCTCCGGCTATGGCCTCGAACAGGGGTTTGTCGGACAGAAATTCTTCGCTCAGCCCATGCACCCGGAAGGCTTCCTCAGGCATGGAGCGCTGGGGATTGATATAGACGTGAAAATTCTTGCCGGTCGGGATGTGGTTGATCAGCTCGACGCAGCCGATTTCGACCAGCCGGTCCCCGCCCTGAGGAGAAAGGCCGGTGGTTTCGGTATCGAGGACGATTTCCCGGATCATGGTCTGCCTTTTTCCGCTCTAATATCCGCGACCAGGCGCGCGACCTCTGCATCGATGTCTTCACGCGGTCGCGCCGTATCAAAAAGCCAGGTGGCGCGCTGCTTCTTTTCGGCCTGGTTGATTTGACGGGCAAGCAAAGTCTGCATCTTTTCCACGCTCATGCCGGGACGCGCCATGATGCGCTGCCTCTGGATAGCTTCATCCACATGAGTGACGGCTATGGCGTCAAAGCCATAATCATGGCCGCTCTCGAAGAGCAGGGGCACTTCCACGGCGGCAAGAGCATGCCCATCGCTTTCGGCACCGGCCAGGAAGTCCTTGATCTTCTGTCGCACCAGCGGATGAACGATGGCTTCGAGCCGGACAAAACCGGACGGATCAATCGCCAGCCGCCGCGCCAGCTCCTGTCGATCGATCACGCCATTGGGTGCTATGCCCGGGAACAGGTTTTCGACCGGCCCGACAGCGTCGCCTGAATAGAGTTCGGCCACGACGGCATCGGCAGACAGAACCGGCACGCCGACTTTCCCGAACGCGGCCAACAAGGTGGATTTGCCGGTAGCGATAGAGCCGGTAATGCCGATCTTGCGCATATCAATGATCCAAAGTCGCTTCGATGCGGGCCCGCAATTGCGGACTGACCTCCGGGGTAACCCCAAACCAGGCCGCAAAGCCGGGCACGGCCTGATGCAATAGCATGCCAAGCCCATCGACAGTTCGGAGCTGCCGCGCCCCGGCATCGGAAAGCAGGGGGGTTTCCAGTGGCGTATAGACAATGTCCGTCACCACCGCACTGTCCGGGAGAAGCGAGAGATCGATTTCGTCAAAACGCGTGCCATGCATGCCGACGGCGCTGGTATTGACCACCAGTTGCACGGCTGGCGCAGCTATTTTGAAAAAGCCGTATTCATGCGCCGAGATGCCACCATCACCAAGCTCTTCTGCAAGCCGGACCGCTGTAGCCAGCGTTCTGTTGAAGAGATGGATGTGACCAACACCGCGGCTTTTCAGGGCAATGATGATGGCGCGCGCTGCGCCTCCGGCCCCCAGAATGGCGACATTTTGCAGGTTGCGGTCCCAATTCGGCACTCCGGCATCGAGATTGCCAAGAAAACCGAGATAATCGGTATTGGTCCCATGCACCTTGCCGTCACGAACGATCAGGGTGTTCACCGCCCCGATGGTGCGGGCGAGATCATCGACAGAATCGCAGAGTGCAAACACTGCTTCCTTATGCGGGATGGTGACATTGCCGCCCGCAAATTCACCGACCCGCAATCGATCGAAAAAACCGGCAAGCTCAGAAGGGGCGACATCGATTGCCTCATAGAATCCATCGATCCCATGTTCGGCCAGCCATGTGCCATGAATGAGCGGAGAGCGCGAATGGGATATTGGATGGCCGATGACAAAGGCTTTGGTGGTCACGATATGAACTCGTTCGACAAAAGGTCTGGCGACAGCTCACGCAAAGCGGCCAGCAAGGGCAGAAGCGGCAGGCCCAGAATGGTGAAATAGTCGCCGCTCACCGCTTCAAACAGGCGAATGGAAGGCCCTTCCAGCCGATAGGAACCCACCGAGCCCAAAACCGCATCGCCTTCAAGATCAAGAATGGTTTCCCGTTCTTCGGGTGAAAATTCGCGCATGGTCAGTTCAGCGGTCTGAATATCGGACCATAGGATCTGACCATCGCGCACCAGGATCACCGCAGCATGAAGACGATGGGTCTTGCCACGCAGGTGATCAAGTTGTGCGCTGGCGGCCTGTCGTGTTTCGGGCTTGTGCAAAAGCTCAAGCCCGAGCGCCAGGGTCTGATCGGCGCCGATCACAAGATCGCCGGGGCGTAGCCTCGAAACCGCCTCAGCCTTGCGGGCGGCGAGCAGCAAAGCCAGGTCACGACCATCCGCACCTTCGGCAATTGCCTCGGCCTCAATATGGCGTTCATCGATCTGGGCCGGAACGATTTCGAATGACAAACCAGCCTTGTCCAACAAGGCTTTGCGGGTGTTTGAGCTTGAAGCAAGGATCAGCATGGGCCAATGTTTTCCACACACTCATCCCCAGCTCAAGGCCGATCTGTGGGTAAGACTCACAAGTTTGGCCAAGTCGCCAACTTGTTCGACATAGCTAATAAAACATTAACAGGCTGGCTCGGGGTGCCGCTGGAACAAGGCTTGGGAAAGCTCTGGGGAAAACCGTCTGGCGGCAGAAACACTTGTTCGATTGGCCATCCACAGGCGGAATCGAATCGTTGACTCGGCAGAGGCTGGATTAAGCTTTTGTTAATGATTTGGGCGAAGCCTCGGTCGATGTCAGGTCGTGAGATATTCACACATCGTTAACCATAAAGCTGCGCGCAAGTGTCACCCGGCCGGGCGATTGTGAACCGGCATGAATTACAGCTACACACCGTCATAATAATAAAGAAACTAAGACAGAAAGAATCCTTTAGGGATTTGGAAGGGTCGACATCATGAGTGCGGTGGCACACAAACCTCTTCTGGCGACAGTGCTGGGCGAACGCCAGAATACGCCTCCCATGTGGATCATGCGACAGGCCGGCCGCTATCTGCCTGAATATCGAGAGACGCGAAAACAGGCGGGAAGTTTTCTCGATCTCTGCTATACGCCGGAACTGGCAGTCGAGGTGACCTTACAGCCGCTTCGGCGCTTTGATCTCGATGCAGCGATCCTGTTCTCAGATATTCTGGTTATTCCTGATGCCCTGGGACAATCAGTGCGCTTTGAGACCGGGGAAGGCCCCATTCTCGATCCGCTGGATGCCAAGGGTGTAGAAGGGCTGGGGAAGGAAAGGGCGCTCGATCATCTGGCGCCTGTCCTTGAAACCGTAAAACGGCTTCGAGCAGCCTTACCAGCAGAAAAGACCCTGATCGGTTTTTGCGGCGCGCCCTGGACTGTGGCGACTTATATGCTCAATGGCCGCGGCTCCCCCGATCAATGGGTGGCGCGACGCTTTGCGCTTGAGCATCCAGAGGCGTTTGACCGGCTCATGGATATTCTGGTCGAAACCAGTATTGATTACCTTGCCGCCCAGTTTGAAGCCGGCGCCGATGTGGTGCAGATTTTCGAGAGTTGGGCACTTAATCTGGACGATGCGTCCTTCGCCCGTCAGGTGACCGAGCCCAATAGGCGCATTGTCGCGGGCCTGCGTCAGCGTATTCCCAATGCGCCGATTATAGGGTTTCCGCGCGGCGCTGCGGGCAATCTGGCCGGGTTTGCCAAAAATACCGGGGTCAATGCGCTGGGCATCGACTATTCAACGCCCCTCGAATTTGTCAATTCGGCTTTGCCCAAGACGCTTACTGTACAGGGCAATCTTGACCCCCTGCGGCTTGTGGTCGGCGGGCAGGCCATGGACAATCAGGTGCGGTCGATTCTCGCTGCATGGGCAGATCGTCCGCATATCTTCAATCTTGGCCACGGCATTGTGCCCGAAACGCCGATCGCCCATGTCGAGCGGCTGATCGCATTGGTCAAACAGGGTTAGGAACTGCATGATGATCGAATGGTTCAAGGCCCTCCATGTGATCTCCGTCATCGCCTGGATGGCGGGCATGCTCTATCTGCCCCGGCTTTTTGTTTATCACACGACAGCTGAGATCGGATCGGTTCAGTCCGAAACCTTCAAAATCATGGAGCGGCGGCTGTTTCGCGCCATCACCACGCCGGCAATGATCGCCACCTGGGTTTTCGGTCTTGCCATGGTGGGGCATGGCGTTGTGGACTGGGGCTCGATCTGGCCCTGGGTCAAGGCCGCCTTTGTTCTGGCCCTTTCCGGCGTGCACGGACTTTATGCGCGGCATCTGAAGGCTTTTGCGCAGGACCGGAATGACAAACCGCAGAAATATTTCCGCATGCTCAACGAGGTGCCCACTGTCCTGATGATCGTTATTGTCATCATGGTGATTGTACGCCCGTTCTAATGTCGGGCGTGGATGGTGGTTTCACGTGAATCCGCCCAGTATAATCTCGATGCGGGAATGAAAAATTGCCGCATCGAGCGGACGCAGCATGTTAAATCTTGAATAAAGCTGCTGATAGCGTTACATGGGGGCAAGCATCCCATGATTTGCGCGACCGCCCGGTTGCTGCGTGGTGCCCAACCTTCCCCTTCTAGACTTTTTCTTTCGATATTCCCTCAAGGGTCCATCGCATACATGCAGAATATTAAGCTCAGCGAGCTCAAGGCCAAATCACCGGCCGAACTCTTGGCCTTTGCCGAGGAATCGGAGGTCGAAAACGCCTCCACCATGCGCAAGCAGGAATTGATGTTCGCCATTCTCAAGGAACTGGCGGCTCAGGACATCAATATTGTCGGCGAAGGGGTGGTCGAAGTTTTGCCGGACGGCTTTGGCTTCCTCCGGTCGCCTGATGCGAATTATCTGCCCGGTCCGGACGACATCTATGTGAGCCCGAGCCAGATTCGCCGGTTTGGCCTGCGCACCGGCGATACGGTCGAGGGCGAAATTCGTTCTCCCAAGGAAGGCGAACGCTACTTTGCGTTGCTCAAGGTTTCGACGATCAATTTCGAAGATCCCGAAGCAGTTCGCCACAAGGTCAATTTCGACAATCTGACGCCGCTTTATCCCGAAGAACGCTTGCGGATGGAATTGCCCGATCCGACGCTCAAGGATCGCTCGGCGCGTCTGCTTGATCTTGTAGCGCCGCTTGGCAAGGGCCAGCGCGCCTTGATTGTTGCTCCTCCACGCACCGGTAAAACGGTTTTGTTGCAGAATATCGCACAATCGATTGCGACTAATCATCCCGAATGCTACCTCATCGTTCTGCTGATCGATGAGCGACCGGAAGAAGTGACGGATATGCAGCGCTCAGTGCGCGGCGAAGTCATTTCTTCGACATTCGATGAGCCTGCCAGCCGCCACGTTCAGGTCGCCGAAATGGTGATCGAAAAGGCCAAGCGCCTGGTCGAGCACAAGCGTGACGTGGTGATCCTGCTCGATTCCATCACCCGTCTCGGTCGGGCCTATAACACCGTCGTACCGAGCTCCGGCAAGGTGCTCACCGGTGGCGTTGACGCAAATGCCCTGCAGCGGCCCAAGCGCTTTTTCGGCGCCGCGCGCAATATCGAGGATGGCGGTTCGCTGACCATTATCTCGACTGCCTTGATCGATACCGGTTCACGCATGGACGAAGTGATCTTTGAAGAGTTCAAAGGCACGGGCAATTCGGAAATTATTCTTGATCGTAAGGTCGCCGACAAGCGCATCTTCCCGGCGCTGGATATCACCAAGTCCGGCACCCGCAAGGAAGAATTGCTGGTTGAAAGCGACATCCTCAAGAAGATGTATGTGCTGCGCCGCATCCTCAATCCCATGGGCACCATCGATGCGATGGAATTCCTCATGGACAAGGTGCGCCAGACCAAGACCAATTCCGATTTCTTCGACTCGATGAATACCTAACAGAGCGAACAGGGCGCTTTCATGCAGGTGGGCGACACAATCATGGCGCTCTCCTCCGGCGCCCTGCCCGCCGGTGTAGCCGTTATCAGGCTCTCCGGCCCCCTGGTTCGCACCAGCCTCGAAACACTGGCTGGTGGCGTGCCCGCACCGCGCAAAATGGCGCTGCGTCACATCGGCTCTGATCGTCGTCTCGATCAGGGCCTCGTCGCCTTCTTTCCCGCTCCGAACAGTTTTACCGGCGAAGATTGCGCCGAACTGCACGTTCATGGTTCGCTTGCCGGGGTGAAGGCCATCCTTGAGGCGTTGCGGGCGCAGGGACTAAGGCTGGCTGAAGCCGGAGAGTTTACCCGTCGCGCCTTTGAGAACGGCAAACTTGATCTGATCGCCGTTGAGGGCTTGGGAGACCTGCTATCGGCAGATACCGAGAAGCAGCGCCAGCAGGCTTTGGCACGCTATGATGGCCGGCTGACTGAGGAAGTTGATCAGTGGCGCGAGACCCTGCTTGATCTGCGCGCTGAAATAGAAGCCCGGCTCGACTTTTCGGATGAGGGGGATGTTGCTGAAGACCTGCCAGATAATTGGCTGGTTCAATTGGCTGATCTTGAGATCGCCATTGCCAGTGCTTTGGCCGCAGTCAATAGCGGGCGCATTGTACGTGAGGGCATTCGCATAGCTCTCGCTGGTGCGCCCAATGCGGGTAAATCCAGCCTGATGAATGCCCTTGCGAAATCCGATATCGCCATCGTATCCGACGAAGCGGGGACCACCCGCGATGTTCGGGAAGTGCCGCTCGATATCAATGGGCAATTGTTCATTCTTCTGGACCTTGCCGGTCTGCGTGAAACCGATAGCAAGGCCGAGGCGGAAGGTGTGCGTCGTGCCCATAAAGCGATAGCAGAAGCCGATATCCTGCTCTGGTTGCAGGCACCCGATGTTACAGATGTAGCGCGACCGACAAGTGGCGGCCTGCAGATCACGATTGGCACGAAAGCGGACCTGGCGCAAACCCCTGGGGTTGATATCCATGTTTCCACTCAGACGGGGCAGGGGCTTGCGGCGCTGATTGCAAGGCTGGCGGCTATTGGAGAAAGTCTCACCGGCGGTGAGCCAGCCCTGGTCAGCCACGAGCGAGATCGGATCGCCTTAACCGAAGCAATCGCTGCGCTGGAAGAGACGCGAAACGCATTACATGATTGGGAACTTGCCGCCGAGTCCTTGCGCCTTGCATCATCCGCACTGGAACGCCTGATTGGCCGCCTTGATGCCGAGAAGGTGCTGGACCGGCTGTTTTCCAGCTTCTGCATCGGAAAATGATTCACGTGAAACATCGGACAAGCCGCTGAAGCGGGCGTGAATTGATTCACGTGAAACATTGGCCTATGTCAGACGCCCTGGAGAAAATGCCATGACTGATTATGCTGTCATCATTGTCGGCGGTGGGCATGCCGGTACGGAAGCTGCCGCGGCCTCGGCGCGGCTGGGCGTCCCCACGGCTCTTATCACCCATCGCTTCGATACGATCGGGGAAATGAGCTGCAATCCAGCCATTGGCGGATTGGGCAAAGGCCATCTGGTTCGAGAAATCGATGCGCTGGACGGATTAATGGGTCGGGTTGCCGACGCCGCCGGTATTCAATTCCGCGTTCTCAATCGTCGCAAAGGCCCGGCCGTACGCGGGCCGCGCGCCCAGGCTGACCGCAAGCTGTACCGCCAGGCCATGCAAGTGGCGATTTCGGCCCAGCCTAACCTCGATGTTATTGAGGGTGAAGTCGACGATTTGGAGGTCGTTGATGGTGCTATCTCAGGCGTGGTGTTGCTGGACGGACGCCGGTTTACCACCAAGGCTGTCGTCCTCACCACCGGCACGTTTCTGCGCGGTCTTATTCATCGTGGCGACGAAACGATCCCCGCGGGTCGGGTGGGCGAAAAGCCCGTTCTGGGCCTGTCGACGCGGCTTGAAAATCTAGGGTTACAACTGGGTCGCCTCAAGACCGGAACACCCGCGCGGCTCGATGGCAATTCGATCGATTATTCAGTGCTTGAAGAGCAGGAAGGTGACAATCCACCCGAGGCATTCTCGGCACTGACGACCGCGATTACCAACCAGCAGATATCCTGCCACGTGACTCGAACACTGGCTGAAACGCATCGTATCATCACTGAGAATCTGCATCGCTCGGCTATGTATTCGGGCCGTATCCAATCGCGCGGGCCGCGCTATTGTCCGTCGATCGAGGACAAGGTCGTTCGGTTTGCCGACCGCGATAGCCATCAGATTTTTCTAGAGCCCGAGGGGCTTGACGACAAAACAGTCTATCCGAACGGTTTGTCCACGTCGCTGCCGGAAGAGGTGCAGACGGCATTTCTGCGCTCCATGCCGGGCCTGGAAAATGTCAGGATTATTCGCCCCGGCTATGCGATCGAATATGACTATGTCGATCCCCGCGAATTGCGCCCCACCCTGGAGGTCAAGCGTCAGCCGGGCCTCTATCTGGCCGGGCAGATCAACGGCACGACAGGTTATGAGGAAGCGGGTGCACAGGGACTGTTGGCTGGCGCCAATGCCGCCTTGGCATCGAAGGGCGCGGCGCCGATTATCCTGTCGCGCACGGAAAGCTATCTGGGCGTCATGATCGACGATCTGGTGACGCGCGGGGTCAGTGAGCCCTACCGCATGTTTACCTCACGCGCCGAGTTCCGCCTGCATCTGCGTGCAGACAATGCCGATCAGCGGCTGACACCGTTGGGCCTCGACAGGGGCTTGGTGGGCGCCGAACGCGCCGCTATGTTTGGTGAGAAGTCAGACAGGTTGGAATCTGGCCGCCATTTGCTGAAGACCTTGTCAGCTTCGCCCAGCGAGGCGCGCAAGGCGGGTCTCGCTGTTAACGAGGATGGTAAGCGCCGCACGGCGTTCGAGCTTATGTCCTACCCTGATCTTTCCATGGCCGACCTCGTACAACTCTGGCCTGAGCTGGCCAGTATAGAGCCGGGCGTTGCAGAGCAGGTTGGGATTGACGCGCAATATGCCGTCTATCTGGATCGCCAGAAAGCCGATATCGAGAGCATGCGGAGGGATGAACAGCGCGCTATTCCCGATGATCTCGATTATATGGCCATTCCAGGCCTGTCGATTGAACTGCGCCATAAGCTGACGCAACAGCGCCCGCAAACGATTGCTCAGGCACAGGCAATGGATGGGATGACGCCAGCGGCTATCACGCTTTTGCTGGCTATCATTCGGCGCGGCACTCTACGTAGGGCCAGTTAATGTCCGACTTCGGTGCGATCGCGCTTTATGCTCAGCAGTTTAGTCGGCCCCCGGAACAGGTTGGACGTGATCTGGAATCCTATGCCAATCTGCTGCGTAAATGGCAGCAGGTGCAGAATCTTGTTTCACGTGAAACACTCGGGCAGATATGGTCGCGGCACTTCGCCGATTCTCTGCAGGCACTTTCCCTCACCACCGATCAGGACAAGCTGTTCCTTGATTTTGGCAGCGGTGGCGGCTTTCCCGCATTACCCATGGCGATTGCAAGCAAGGGTAGCGACCGGCACTTTGTGTTGATTGAACCTACAGCGCGAAAAGTGAGCTTTCTGCGCACTGTGGCGCGTGAGCTGGATCTCAACGTGACGGTGATCGGTCGCCGTAGCGATGAAATTGATTCACGTGAAACGGGCATTCCGGACGTGATTACCTCGCGTGCTCTGGCTGCTTTGCCGCAGCTCTGCGATTGGATGGAGCCATTTTTCGGCCCGCAAACCCGGGCAATCCTGCATAAAGGGCGGGAACATGTTGAAGAGCTGGCGGAATCACGTGCGCATTGGCTTTACGATGTGTTAATAAGGCCAAGTGACACCGATGCGAGCGGCGTGATCCTGACAATCACGAATTTGCAGCGACAATCAGAGCGTTAGCGGCAAACGGAGGCCAATTTGGCACCCCGGATTTTGACTTTAGCAAACCAGAAGGGCGGCGTCGGCAAAACGACGACTGCAATCAACCTGGCCACGGCCCTTGCTGCTATTGGCGAGCGGGTTCTGATCGTCGATCTTGACCCGCAGGGCAACGCGTCTACCGGATTGGGGATTTCGCGCACGGATCGTGCCGTTTCGGCCTATGATGTGCTGGTGGGGGAGGCCGATGTGCCGTCCGCCGCCATCATGACCAGCGTGCCCAATGTCGCCATCGTGCCGTCCACCATGGATTTGCTCGGCGTCGAGCTGACCATTGCCGGTCAGGCTGACCGGGCATTCAAGCTCCGCAACGCCTTCAAGGATTTGAGCGGGCTGCGGATCAACGAGCAGCCGGTGAGCTATATCCTGATCGACTGCCCGCCATCGCTGAACCTTCTCACCGTCAATTCACTGGTTGCGGCTGACGCGGTGCTGGTTCCATTGCAATGCGAGTTCTTCGCGCTGGAAGGTCTCAGCCAATTGCTGCAGACCATCGAACAGATTCGCTCGACACTTAATCCGCGCCTGTCGATTCAGGGCGTGGTGATGACCATGTTTGACCGGCGCAATAATCTGAGCGAGCAGGTGCTTGCTGACGTGCGCAGCGAAATGGGCGAGCTGGTTTACGACACGGTTATTCCGCGCAATGTGCGGCTCAGCGAGGCGCCGTCCTATGGCAAGCCCGCTTTGCTTTATGATTTGAAATGTGCCGGCAGTCAGGCCTATCTGCGCCTGGCCACCGAAGTGATCCGCCGCGAGCGGCGCCTGAATGCAGCCTAGGAGCCCGACATGACCGACAAACCGACGCGATTGGGGCGGGGCCTTGCGGCATTGATCGGCGATATGGCCGTGATGGAAGGTGCGCGGGTTACCGAATCCGGCTCAGGCAGCAAGCGTCTGCCGGTGGATTTCATTATCGCCAATCGCGCCAATCCGCGGCGCACCTTCGATCCGGATCAGCTTGAAGAGCTGACCAATTCGATTCGGGAAAAGGGCGTCATGTCACCGCTTCTGGTGCGCCCGACCGATGATCCCAACATTTTCGAGCTGATCGCCGGTGAGCGCCGCTGGCGCGCCTCGCAAATGGCGGGCCTGCATGATGTGCCGGTGATTGTGCGGGACGTCGATGACAAGGAAGCGCTCGAACTCGCCATTATCGAGAATGTTCAGCGCGCCGACCTCAATCCGCTGGAAGAAGCCATGGGTTATGGTCAGTTGATCGAGCAGTTCGACTATACGCAGCAGGATCTGGCGCAGGTGATCGGCAAGAGCCGTTCCCATGTTGCCAATACGCTGCGCCTGCTGCGTCTGCCGGAAGATGTGCGGGGCATGGTCGCCAGCGGCACGCTGACCGCAGGTCATGCGCGCACATTGATCACGGTGGAAGATCCTGCCGCTCTGGCGCGGCAGATCGTCGATAAGGGCCTGTCGGTCCGCGAGGCTGAGGCGCTGAGCCAGCAGCGTGAACTCCCCAGGCGCAAGCCTGTTATCGACACTGCCGATCAGCGTGATGCGGACACTTTGGCACTCGAGCGGCGCTTGTCCGATGCCCTGGGTCTTAGCGTATCGCTGAACCATTCCGAGCGCGGCGGCAAGCTGGAAATTCGCTACAAGACGCTAGAGCAATTGGACAATATTTGTGTCCGCCTCACAGGTCGAAGCAGCTAAGCACTTGTTTTCAATGCTGTTCCACGTGAAACCGCGCTGCAAGGCGCGGTTTTTTATTAGTGGGATGCAGCCATCATACAGAGCGCAAGCGTGGTGCGGCGCACGACGGTGTCGGCGAGGATCGGGCGACGACGCGTATCCGACGTCGCCTGCAGCAGTCTCTCAATAGCCATGGACAGGGCCGGATCGGTCCAGATGCGCAATTGCTGTTCCAGCGCCCCAATACGCGAGAAATGCGGCCTGGGCTTCAGCCCCTCGAGCACTGCACGGGCGGTCTTGCCATTATCGACTTCCGTGCGCCAGCGGCGCAGATTGGCAAAGTGATTGGTGAGCATGGCCAGCAATTGCTGCGGATTAACATTGGCCGAAAGGGCGCGGTTCAGCGCCAGTTCGAGCTTTTCGGCGTGGCCGGAGCCAGTGGAATCAAGAATGGCATCAATGGCCAATGCACCATTATCTGCACACAGCAGCAGCACGTCTTCGCGGGTCAGCGTCTTGCTGGCCGCGGCATAGAGCGTGAGTTTTTCCAGCTCGCGCCGGGTGATTTCGCGGTCATTGCCAAGAATTTCGCGCAGGGTGGGCACCACATCGGAATCGGCGCGAATACCGGCCTGATTGAAGGTTTCCCGCATCAGCGCCATCAGCGTTTCATCGCTATCGGGATAGCAGGGCAGGGCGCGGCCGAGTTTTGCGGCTTCCACCAGGGCACGGAGCGCGTCGCGGGGGGCCAGATTGTCGGCTTCGAGGACCACGGCGGCGCCCCCCGGATCGTCCCGCAATTCGGTCAGCGGCATGACCAGAGCCTTGGTCGCATTGCGCACGCGGATGATGCGCTTGCCGCCGAATAGTGAGCCGGATCGTGCTTCCAGCACCAATTGCGATGGGTCGGCAGCCAGCTCTGCCCCATCGAAGATCGAAATATTGGCCGAGGCTGGATCGTCGCCACTCAATTGACGGATGAGGCGCTGGGCGGTTTCCCGCACCAGCCCGCCATCCGGCCCATAGGCAAGGAAAATTCCCTCGCTCAGATCGGGGCGCGTCAGGAAACGCGCCACTTCATGGGCCTTGAGTGCTGTCATGGGCTAGACGACGACGTTGACGATGCGGTCAGGGACCACAACGATCTTTTTCGGCGTCTTGCCTTCCAGTGCCTTCTGTACCGCTTCAAGGCCAAGAACCAATGCCTCAACCTCGCCGGCTGGCTTACCCTTGGCGACGGTGATTTCGCCGCGGCGCTTGCCATTGATCTGGATTGGCAGCGTCACCTCATCGTCGACGAGCAACGCCGGGTCGACCGACGGCCAGAGCGCGTCGGCGACGAGGCCCGTCTTGCCCAGAGCTTCCCAGCAGCTTTCGGCCAGATGTGGCATCATCGGGTTGATCAGCAGAATGAGCTTTTCAACGCCTTCAGAAAGCGCGGTACGCAGTTCAGCGCCTTTGGCACTGTCCTTTGCCTTGGCCAGTGCATTGGTGAGCTCATAAATGCGCGCCACGGCGCGGTTGAAGCTCAAATCCTCGATATCGGCGCCGATGCCGGCGACGGCGCGATGGATCGCCTTGCGCAGGGTGAGTGCATCACCGCTGTCTGTGACAACAGTCTCTGGAGACTGTTTGGAAATATCGATCACGTCGTGAACCAGCCTCCAGACGCGTTGCTGGAAGCGGCTGGCACCTTCGACGCCGGCTTCAGTCCATTGCACATCGCGTTCCGGGGGCGAATCCGAGAGCATGAACCAGCGGGCCGTATCGGCACCATAGCCGCCCACGATTTCGTCGGGATCGACCACGTTCTTCTTGGATTTGCTCATCTTTTCGACCGAACCGATGGCAATTGCCGCGCCGGTTTCTGCGTGGCGAGCAGAGCGGGCCTCGCCATTGGTCTCGAATACGACTTCGGTCGGGGGCACCCATTCGCCCTTTTCGGACTTATAGGTTTCGTGGGTGACCATGCCCTGGGTGAACAGACCCTTGAACGGTTCGTCCAGCCCGACATGGCCGGTGGCCTTCATGGCGCGGGTGAAATAGCGCGAATAGAGCAGGTGCAGGATCGCGTGCTCGATGCCGCCGATATATTGATCGACCGGCAGCCAGCGATCGGCCACGCCCGGAATGGTGGGAGTGTCGGCGTCCGGCGCCGTGAAGCGGGCGAAATACCATGAAGAATCGACAAAGGTGTCCATGGTGTCGGTTTCGCGGCGGGCCGCTGCGCCGCATTGCGGACAATTGACATGTTTCCAGGTCGGGTGATGGTCGAGCGCGTTGCCCGGTTTGTCGAAACTGACATCGTCCGGCAACACCACCGGCAGGTCCTTCTTGGGCACCGGAATGGTGCCGCAGACCTCGCAATGGACCACGGGGATTGGGCAGCCCCAATAGCGCTGACGGGAAATGCCCCAGTCGCGCAGGCGGTAATTGACTTCCACCTGGCCCTGAACCTGTCCATCGACCAGTTTTGCGCCGAAATGCTCGGCGATCCTGGTCTTTGCTTCCTCGATGGAGAGGCCATCGAGGAAGGATGAATTGAAGATGTTACCAGCGTCAACATAGGCTTCATTGCCGACGCTGAAGCTTGCCGCATCGGCACCATGGGGCAGCACGACCGGCTTGACCGGCAGGTCATATTTGCGGGCGAAATCCAGATCGCGCTGGTCATGGGCGGGGCAGCCGAATACGGCGCCGGTGCCATAATCCATCAGCACGAAATTGGCGACATAGACGGGCAGGGTTTCGCCATCAATCACCGGATGCTTCACCTGAATCCCGGTGAAGACGCCCTTCTTCTCGGCCTTCTCCAGTGTTTCGGTGGCCGTGCCCTGGCGGTGAAATTCAGCAATGAATTCAGTCAGCTCGGGATTGTTGGCGGCAAGGCTGGCCGTCAGAGGATGATCGGGCGAGAGCGCGAGGAAGGATGCGCCGAAAATGGTGTCGGGGCGGGTGGTGAAGACTTCCACCGCACCGGCATCGGTCTTGTCGTTGGGGGCTATTTCGAACAGCAGGCGCATGCCTTCGGATTTGCCGATCCAGTTGCGCTGCATCAGCCGCACCTTTTCGGGCCAGTCCTTGAGCTCGTCGAGCGCGCTCAACAGATCCTCGGCGAAGTCGGAAATCTTGAAAAACCATTGGGTCAGCTCGCGCTGTTCCACCGGCGCACCGGAGCGCCAGCCCTTGCCGTCGATCACCTGCTCATTGGCGAGCACGGTCATGTCCACCGGGTCCCAATTGACCTTGGAGCTTTTGCGGGTGACGAGACCAGCGGCCAGCATGTCGATGAACATGGCCTGTTGGTGGCGGTAATAATCGGGTGAGCAGGTGGCGATTTCGCGGGTCCAGTCGATGGAAAGTCCCATCGACTTGAGCTGCTTCTTCATCGCCTCGATATTGGCATAAGTCCAGGTGCCGGGATGGGTCTTGCGCTCGATGGCGGCATTCTCGGCGGGCAGGCCGAAAGCGTCCCAGCCCATGGGATGCAGCACATTCTTGCCCTTGGCGCGGTGATAGCGCGCCACCACATCGCCCATGGAATAGTTGCGCACATGGCCCATATGGATGCGGCCAGAGGGGTAGGGAAACATTTCAAGGACGTAATAAGGATCGCGCGGATCGTCATTGGAGGTGACGAAGCTCTGGCGTTCGTCCCAGATCTTTTGCCATTTCGGTTCGCTTTCGCGCGGATTGTAGCGTTCGCCGCTCACTTTTGTCGTCCTTGCAAGATTGACGCATAAGCTGTCGCAAAGGGCGGGGCAGCTTGCGTTTTCATGGGATTTTGGCTACCGGACCATCACCAGAAATCCCCCATCAGGTCAACAGGAACGGGGCCAGCTTATGGTCACTCGCGCTGCTAACGCGCAAACCGCGCTCGACTATATCGGCTCGCGCATGGAAAAGGCGCGTCGCCGCTTTGGTGCGCCGCCCGAAAAAGTGCAACTCGTTGCCGTCTCCAAGACCTTTCCGGCCGAAGAGATTGAGCCCTTTCTTGCGGCCGGGCAGCGCGTGTTCGGGGAGAACCGCGTGCAGGAGGCCAAGGAAAAATGGCCGGGTCTCAGGGAAAAATATCCCGATATCGAATTGCACCTGATCGGACCGCTGCAAACCAACAAGGCGCGCGAGGCCGTTGCGCTGTTCGATGTCATTCAAAGCGTGGACCGCGACAAGCTGGCGGGCATTCTGGCCGAGGAAATGACGCGGGCTGGCAAGCGCCTGCCCTGCTATGTGCAGGTCAATATCGGCGGCGAAGAGCAGAAGGCCGGTATTGCGGTCGAGGCGACCGTTGATTTCGTGCGCCATTGCCGCGACGTGCATGGGCTCGATATTGTGGGCCTGATGTGCATCCCACCCGATGGCCAGCCAGCCGGGCCTTATTTCGCGCATCTGGCGGAATTGGGCCGCGCCGCAGGGGTCAAAAATCTCTCCATGGGCATGAGCGGTGATTTCGAGACGGCGATTGCCATGGGTGCGACGCAAGTGCGGGTGGGGTCGGCGCTGTTCGGGCGGCGTTTTACCGCCGCTTAAGTCTATTCGGCCTGCAACTTTTCCGGTTGTGTCGCGTTACCTGACGTTGAGTAACGCTGATGTGATGGTCTGGCCAAAAAGCGGTCGCAATATTGTGACTTTGGTCGATCTCGGACCGAAAAGACCGGAGAAAACAATGAACAAGCGACGCATCCTTGTCGTGGACGACGACGCGGATCTGCGCCAGATTCTGGTGGATCAGCTCAAGGGCGAGGCAGATTTCGAGATCGTTGAGGCCGCAACGGCCAATGACGCGCTCAAGGCCGTGCGTGAAAGCAATGTCGAATTGACGATCCTGGATGTCGGTCTGCCGGACATGGATGGGCGCGAAGCGGTCAAGCTGATGCGTCAGGACGGCTATAATAGTCCGGTGCTGATGCTGACCGGCCACGATACCGATGCCGACGAGATCAAGGGTCTGGAAGCGGGGGCCAATGATTATCTCACCAAGCCGTTCCGCTATCCGGTGTTGTTGGCGCGCATCAATGCGGCCCTGCGCCAGCGTGACCAGAGCGAAGATGCGGTTTTCACCATTGGCCAGTACAATTTCCAGCCTGCTGCCAAGACGCTCGAAACCAGCGATGGCAGCAAGGTTCGGTTGACCGACAAGGAAACCTCCATTTTGAAGTTTCTCTACCGGCAGGGCCCCAAGACCATCACCCGCGATATTCTGCTCAAGGAAGTCTGGGGTTATAACAACCGGGTCACCACCCATACGCTGGAAACCCATATCTATCGTCTGCGTCAGAAGATCGAACGCGATCCGTCCAATGCGCGGCTGTTGGTCACCGAAGATGGCGGTTATCGGCTTGTCCCCTGATAATGGGGCAGACATGTTCATTTCCGGAACAAACTGACTTATAGCTTTTCAGGGCCGCACACATGATGTGTGCGGCTTTGATCTGGTCGCGTGTTCTACCCACAAAAAGTCCGCAACTTTTTGCTGATCACGCTCCAGCCCATTGGGTCGGGTTCTGATGAGAATGGACGATGCGGCCGGGGTTCTGGCCCGGGCCGATTTCTTCGACATTTGTGATGACGAGCAATTGCGCATGCTCGGCTTTGCTGGCGACCGGCAGCATTATGAAGCGGATGCGGTGATCTATAAGGCGGGCGAGGTACCGCAGGGTGCCTATGTGCTGATCGAGGGCACGATCCGTGCCCGCCATGAAGGCGCCGAAGCTGGCAAACCCTATGCCTTGTCCGAGCCGGGCAGCGTGATCTCTCCCACTTCGCTCATTCTGGACAAGCCGCGCCCGGTGACATTCACCGCAATCACCGATTGCGAAATGCTGTTCGTGCCGCGCAGTGCGTTTCTTAAGCTGGTCCGGCAAAGCCCGGAACTGGCCGCCCGCGCCGCCAGGCGCATCGAACAGGATCTGGGCCGCTACATGCATGCGCTGGAGCCGCTGCGCAGCCGCATGAAGGGCGCTTAAACCGCTCAACGGAACACATTGAGCTGTCGATATTCTGCCCCTGCAACATCCCTAGCCCGGTCTTGCGCTGCATGTGAATCATTGCAGGAACCACCCCGGGATAACCTAACGTTCACAGAACCTAAGTAGACCCCGGATGCGGCCCCGGTGCGGAATTTGTCCTCGGGCGTTACCGACCCCGCAGGCGGGGTAACAATTGAGTTTTAAAGGAGACGCATGCATGACCGACTGGATCATCCAGACCATATCCGAATTTGGTTATGTCGGGATTTTCCTCGTTATGCTGGCGGAAAGCCTGTTTCCGCCCATACCCTCCGAACTCATTATCCCCTTTGCCGGTTTTGCTGCGGCCAATGGCGATCTCAATCTGTTCGGCGTGCTGGCCACGGCGACCATCGGGGCGGTGGTCGGCATGCTGCCATGGTATTTTGCGGGCCGTATCTTCGGGCTCGATCGGGTGCGCTGGCTGGCCGACAGGTTCGGACGGTTCATGGCCTTCAATGCCGACGAAATCGACGTGGCCGTCATCTGGTTCAAGCGCTACGGCCCGGTCATTGTGCTGTTCGGGCGGCTGATCCCGTTGATCCGAACGCTGATCTCCATTCCCGCGGGCCTGTCGCGGATGCCGTTATGGGTTTTCCTCCTGGCCTCGACGCTTGGGGCGCTGATCTGGAACACCTTCCTCACCATGGCCGGGTTTCTGCTGCATGAGCATTACCATGTCATCGAGGTCATTCTGGACCCGCTGAGCTATATCGTGCTGGCTCTGGTGGTGCTGATTTATCTGTTCCGCGTCATCACATGGAAGCCCAGCCGCAAGGCAGGTGATACGCCAGCAGTATAACTTGATTTTTTAAGTCATAAAATATAATCCGCCTCCATCTACCCCCGGAGATAATAGCGGATCATGTTTCGTCAGCATTTTGGCTTTGCTTTTGCCGTTCTCGCCTTTTCGGCCTGCCCAGTCTTCGCCCAGGAGATGATCTCCTATTCCTTCAACGGCTATGAGACCGAGATTCCGGCCAATCCGCAGCGCGTTTTTGTCATGGAAAGCCGCACGGGTCTCGAATTTGCGCTGCTGGCCGGATTCCCCATCGTGGCGACCGACTGGGATCCATCGAGCCATTTCGTGCTCGATGCGGCGGTCGACAAGCTCGAATTCCGGGGCGAACCCAGTGCCGAGCTGGCTTTGTCTTATGATCCGGATCTGCTGGTCGTGGGGCAGGGCTGGTGGAACTACTGGAAAGAAAACGGCGCCTTCAACAGCGACGGTTTCAACGTTCTGGTGGTTGAGGATGCCAATAATGGCGAATGGAAGGAGCTGATGCTGGGTCAGCTCGCCGCACTTGGGCGTACAGAGCAGGGCGAAGCGGCTCTCGCAGCCTATGAAGAGGCGGCTGACACGGCCCGTAATGTCATTGCCGAAACCATTGGCGATGCGCCGGTTGCCCTCTCCGATGTCTGGGGCGATGGCACCTATGCCCTGCACGCCGAAACCTTTGACGCCGCCGTCGCCCGCGATATCGGCCTCAACCTGCTGACCAGCGATGCACCGGTCGAAGATGGCTATCAGAAGCATTCGCTGGAAAATATAGGTACCTATGCCGATGCTGAGATGATCGTGCTCAATTCTTACGGCTCTCCGCCTGACAACCCGATCTGGCAGCGCCTCAAGGCGGTACAGGATGGCAAGGTCTATGATCTGCACCTGGCCAATAGCTGGGGCTTCGCACTGACCGCGACGGATTTTGTCGAGGATCTGGCGGGCTATGCCAAGGATGCGGCGTCGCGCTGACCGATTTTGCATTTTGCAACAGGCTTGCAGAATGCGAGGCGGCTTTGCGAGGCAGAATGCGAAATTTTACAAGACCTTAATCTATGGGCCCGGTTTTGCGGGGCTCCGGAACTGGCACGTTTCCTGCAATGAAGGGCATGTCCCGGATGAAGTGTGCTGCGTACCGGGCCAAGTCAGTCATTCGGGGTTCTGCATCGCGTATTTGATGCAGGACCCTGATTGCTTTTCCGGGACCGGTGTCAAATCAGCTGCGGTCTTGCTGCATGGGCTGGTAATGACTAGATAATTGCCCAATTCATTCCCATGCGTTCGTGGACGCATTTCCGGAGACGCCCATGCGCGCCGTGCTCGATATTATCCTGATCCTCCTGCAGCTCTATTGGTGGGTGCTGCTCATCATGATCATCATGAGTTGGCTGATTTCGTTCAACGTCATCAATACGCGCAACCAGTTCGTTGCAACCGTGTGGCGCGTCATCAGTCAATTGACCGAACCGGTCTTGAACCCGATCCGGCGCTTCATGCCGAATTTCTCCGGCCTCGATCTCTCCCCGCTGATCGCCTTTCTGCTGATTTTCTTCATCCAGTCGATCATCGGCTATTACGTCTATCCGGCCGTTGTCAGCGCCGGCATCTAGCTGGTTCAGGCAGACTGAAACCGGTCTGCTGCTCCATCTGCGCGTCACGCCCAATGCCGGGCGCGACGCCATAGACGGCGTGGAAACCCGCGATGACGGGGCCTGTGTGCTGCGGGTTCGCGTTGCTGCCGTGCCCGACAAGGGCAAGGCCAATGCCGCCGTCTGCGTGCTGCTGGCAAAGGCGCTCGGCATGCCTAAATCCTCGATGTCTGTTGTCAGCGGCGAGACCAGCCGGATGAAGACTTTGGCCGTGGCGGGGGATTCGTCGGTTTTGGCAGAGCTGGCCAGCGCTCTGAAGTAGCTTTGCCTGCGCCTTCATCGCCGCGACAAAACATCGCAATCGCCATTGCTTAACCAATTTTTCCCGGTAATCTCCCCTCTGGGAGGGGCCCGTTGGAGGGTCGGTTGCGGATCGGGCGCAAGACCCGGACACAAGCGACGTGGGTTCCTCGGAGGACTTACTTCAAGGGATCAATCCTATGGATCTGGCACTTTGGCTGATCGTCGCGTGTGGCGGTCTGTCTATCGTTTATGGCGTCGTGACCACCCAGAACCTGCTCAAGGCCGATGCGGGGTCGGCGCGGATGCAGGAAATTTCTGCGGCCGTGCGTGAGGGCGCGTCGGCCTATCTCAAGCGTCAATATATCACCATCGCCATTGTCGGCGTCGTTATCCTGATCGCCGCCTGGCTGCTGCTCGGCGTCTATGCCGCTATCGGCTTCCTGATCGGGGCGGTGCTGTCGGGCGCAGCCGGTTTTATCGGCATGAATGTGTCGGTGCGCGCCAATGTGCGGGTGGCGCAGGCCGCTGTCGGCTCGCTGGCCAAGGGGCTCGATCTTGCCTTCAAGTCTGGCGCGGTCACCGGCATGCTGGTGGCGGGGTTGGGCCTGCTCGGCGTCACGCTTTATTTCATGATCCTTACCGGCATGGGTTTCGCGCCCACCAGCCGCACGGTGATCGATGCGCTGGTGGCGCTTTCGTTCGGCGCTTCGCTGATTTCCATCTTTGCGCGTCTGGGCGGTGGTATCTTCACCAAGGGCGCCGATGTGGGCGGCGACATGGTGGGCAAGGTCGAGGCGGGCATTCCCGAGGACGATCCGCGCAATCCGGCCACCATTGCCGACAATGTGGGCGACAATGTCGGCGATTGCGCCGGCATGGCGGCAGACCTGTTTGAAACCTATGTGGTGACTATCGTCGCCACCATGGTGCTGGCCGCCATCATCCTGCCCGAGCAGTTCAAGCTGATCGGCATGGTGCTACCATTGGCCATTGGCGGGGCCTGTGTCGTCACCTCGATCATCGGCACCTATTTCGTCAAGCTGGGCAGCAATAACAACATCATGGGCGCGCTCTACAAGGGCGTCATCGCCTCGGGCGTCTTGTCGCTGGTGGCATTGCTGCCAGTGCTGTGGCTGATGTTCGGCGATCTCAATGTCGTCATCGAAACCGCCGACAAGAGCTTTACCCCCTGGCATCTGTTCTGGTGCGGCGTTACCGGCCTGGTCATCACCGGGCTGATCATCGTCATCACTGAATATTACACCGGCACCAATCGTCGCCCGGTCAATTCCATCGCCGAAGCCTCGGTCACCGGCCATGGCACCAATGTCATTCAGGGCCTGGCCGTATCGCTGGAATCCACCGCCCTGCCGGCCCTCACCATCATTGCCGGCATCATCGTCACCTATTCCCTCGCCGGCCTGTTTGGCATTGCCGTGGCCGTCGCCACCATGCTGGCCATTGCCGGGATGATCGTGGCGCTCGACGCCTTCGGGCCGGTTACCGACAATGCGGGCGGTATTGCCGAAATGGCAGGGCTCGACAAGGAAGTGCGCCGCAATACCGATGCGCTCGACGCGGTGGGCAACACCACTAAGGCGGTCACCAAGGGCTATGCCATCGGCTCGGCGGGCCTCGGCGCGCTGGTGCTGTTCGCGGCCTATACCGAGGACCTCAAGCACTATTTCACCGACATCACCGTCAATTTCGACCTTGCCAATCCTTACGTCGTGGTGGGCCTGCTCTTTGGTGGCCTGCTGCCATTCCTCTTTGGCGGCATGAGCATGACGGCGGTGGGCCGCGCGGCCCAATCGGTGGTGGTCGAAGTGCGCCGCCAGTTCAAGGCCGATCCGGGCATCATGGCGGGCACGTCCAAGCCCGATTATGCGCGGGCCGTCGACATGCTGACCAAGGCGGCGATCAAGGAAATGATCGTGCCCTCACTGCTGCCGGTGCTCAGCCCTATCGTGGTCTATTTCGCCATCCTGTGGATCGCGGGCCAGGCCAATGCCTTCTCGGCTCTGGGCGCCATGCTGATGGGCGTCATCGTCACCGGCCTCTTCGTCGCCATTTCCATGACCGCCGGTGGCGGCGCCTGGGACAATGCCAAGAAGAGTTTTGAGGACGGGTTCACCGATAGCCATGGCGTCACCCATCACAAGGGCAGCGACGCACACAAGGCCTCGGTGACCGGCGATACCGTCGGCGACCCCTACAAGGACACGGCAGGTCCCGCCGTCAATCCGATGATCAAGATCACCAATATCGTCGCGCTGCTGCTGCTGGCGGTGCTGGCCAATTGGGGGATGTAGCCAGACGCAGTCTGGACTGAATTGAAAAGGCTCGGGGCGAACGCTCCGGGCCTTTGCTTTTGATGTCAGCTCTTTGTTTGAGCATCGGATTTTTCGAAAACCGTGGGTACACTTTTCGGTCCGATGCTCTGGCGCGCTCTCAATCCTCGGCATCGAGATTGACGATCACTTGCCGGAGCAGGGCGAAAAACTGTGCCCGTTCGTCCCGGCTCAGATTTTTGAGCGCCATCACGTTCACATCCCGACCGGCCGCCGCGACGCCGGCGAGTTTTTCCCGCGCCTTTGCTGTCAGGGCCACCAGTGAGGAGCGGCCATCATCGGGATTGGGCAGGCGCTCCACCAACCCGTCACGCTCCATGCGATTGAGCGTGGCGGTCATGGTGGGCTGCTCCACCTTGGCGTGTTGGGCCAGGACTTTTTGCGGCTGCGGCCCCGCTTCGAGCCCAAGCAGGACCGGCATGTGGGCCGGAGCAAGTCCCAGAGGCGCGAGGCGTTTCTCGATGGCGCGGGCGAAAAGCCGCCCGGCCAGATTGGTTATATAGCCCGCAGACGTTTCCGGTCGCAGTGTCATTTACATAGTCTATCCGGTAATTATATAGTGTGCTAACTATATCGATGCGCGTGCCGCGCTGGCAATGGAGGCCCTCATGCCGCTTAAATCTTCCACAGATCGTTATGGTGCAATGCCGGTTGTCATTCACTGGCTGACGGCGCTGGCCATCATTGTGTTGCTGATCAGCGGGCAGATCATGGATTTCAGAAATGATCTTGTAGCGAATGTGCTGCCATTTCACCTGGTTCTCGGCATTGTCGTGGGTGTGCTGACCCTGTTTCGCATCCTGTGGTGGCTCGCCTTCGACCGTCATCCTGCCCCGCAACAGGGGATGAGTATTGTGCAGGAGAAACTCGCCAAGATCGTGCATCTTGGCCTTTATCTCGGCATGCTGGTCATGGTCGCATCCGGCATTGCCATGGTGGCGTTGACCGGCGCGGCGCCGCAGATTTTTGGCGGCGGCACCCTGCCGGATTTCAATGCGGTTCCGCCCCATGCAGTACATGGATTGGTAAGCAAGTTGTTGTTGCTGCTTGTCATTGGTCATGTCGGAGCGGCGCTATGGCACCACTTCGTTCAGCGTGATGGCCTGATCGCCCGCATGGGCTTTGGTGGCTAGGCTTTCATATTCAGCTAGAGCGGCCCAAGCGTCCCCTTGCGGAATATGGTTTAGCTCACTGGTAAAAGGCGTTCTCCACCTCTCCCTTGGGGGAGAGGTCGGCCCACCGGGCCGGGTGAGGGGGCCTTTCTAAATTGGGTGCTTGCCGAGGCCCCCTCACCCGCCGCTTCGCGTCGACCTCTCCCCCAAAGGGAGAGTTGTGGTGGCTCTCAGCCCCGGTGAAACTCATATGCGATAGACCTGCTTGTAGGGAGAGAAAAGCACAAATTGCCTATTGCACCAGCTTCAGCGCCGGGATGTTCTGGCCGTTCTGGTGCAGAATAAGCGACTTCACCACTCCATCATGCACATCGAAGCTGATCTGTGCGTCCACGATCTTGTAGAAAAACTGCGTTTCGCTTTCAGGAAAGATTTCGAAGGCGTCTTGGCCGGTTAATTGGGCGAAGAGTTTGTCTTCGCTGGTGGTGACGGTGATGACAGCGCCCGGCGCCAGCACATATTCGCCGACATAATCGGCATAAAGGGCCGAATCGATTTCAACCGCGCTGCGCAGTTTTGGTTGTTCGTTGAGCGGAATGGAAGGGTTGAGAATGTGCATGCCAATGTCGTTGACGCCCTTTTGCGCCGCCATATTGGTCAGCACCACAACGCCATTGCCGCTATTGCGATCAAATCCAGCAAAGCTTGAATAGCCGCCGGTCATGCCGTTATGCCAGACGATCTCGGTCTGGCCGATGGTGGTGATAAACCAGCCCAGACCGATGGAGGTGCCTTCCTCGACCGGTCTGGTGCGCGCCAGCATGGTGGCAAAGGCGGGGGTCAGCTCGGTTTCGGTCTGGCCGCTGGCGGCGGCGATGAATTTGATCAGATCGGCGCTGGAGGTCAGCAGGGCTCCGGCTGGTGCAAAGGTGTCGAAATCCCAATTGGGCGTCGGCTCGCGCGCGCTATTGTGCCCGGATGCCATGGCCTCGGGCAGGGGCATGCCGGTCAGCGCCAGACTGGTTTCTGTCATGCCAAGCGGCGCGAGAATGTTCTGATTGATTACATCAGCAAAGTCAGCGCCGCTTACATGCGCGACGGCAAGGCCAAGAAGTGTGGTCCCGGCATTGTTATATTCAAAACTTTCGCCGATGGGCCGGGGCAATTGATAGCTGGATAGCCAGGCTTGCAGGCCGTCGACCCTATAGCCGGAATAGGGATTTTCGATGCCGTTTGCGAGCAGGTCTTCGGGGAGCCCCGAGAGGGAGGCGCTGTGGGTCGCCAGATCAAAGGCGGTGATGGCCCGTCCGGGCGCGTCGGGTAGTACAAAGCCCTCAGGGAGATAATCCACGATGGGCGCGTCGAGATCGATCTTGCCGTCATTGACCAATTGCGCCAGCGCCAGATTGGTGAAGACCTTGGTGATTGAACCGGCTTCAAAAATACTGTGCTCGGTGATCGGCTCGGCGCCATCAAGTGTCAGCGTGCCGTGGGAGATAAAGCGGGTTTCTCCATTCTCGATCACGGCGATGGCAATGCCGACATTGGCTTGATCGCGGCCGACGCGGTCGGAGAGAATCTGGGCGATTTCACCATCGGAGGGCATGGCGGCCTCCTGTGCCATTGCGGGTGCAGCCAGAAGGGCGGCGGCAGTCAGGATGGCAACAGATTTCATGAAAAAGCCCTCGGCATCGCGGAATAATCATTCCTACAACGCCGAAGGCCGCAATTGGATCGAAAAAAGTCTCGGGCCTTGGTCTTAGGCTTTCTTGGCCAGAGCTATGGAATCGAGAATCACCTTGCGCGCATCGGCCAGGTTGCCGATCCGGTCGATCTTGGCCCACTTGCCGGGCTCGAGATCCTTGTAATGGGTGAAGAAGTGCTTGACGCGCTCCAGCTGGATTTCCGGCATGTCACCAATATCGAGGATATTGTCATACATGCGGGTCAGCTTGGACACCGGCACAGCGATGATCTTCTCGTCCTGGCCGCCATCGTCTTCCATGAACAGTACGCCGACTGGACGGCTGCGCACCACGGCACCGGGCACGAGAGGGCGCGAGTTCATCACGATGACGTCGAGCGGGTCGCCGTCGCCGCAAAGCGTATGGGGCACGAAGCCGTAATTGCCCGGATAACGCATGGGCGTATAGAGGAAGCGGTCGACGAAGAGTGCGCCCGAATCCTTGTCGATTTCATACTTGATCGGTTCACCACCGAGCGGCACCTCGATGATGACGTTGAGATCGTCGGGCGGGGTTTTGCCGGTGGGGATGGCGTCGATATTCATGTCTTGCCTTGTCTCGCCGTGGGGAGGGGACGGAATGGGGCCGGTTCTGCCCCACTTGTCCGGGTCAAGGCAAGCCAGAAAAGCGCCGCACCCTTCATGCCGTGGCGTGGGCTTTCCGGCACGATCAGGGGTCGTGCCGGGCTGTCTGGTGGCAAGCGGCGTCTTATTTGACGATCAGCACCGGAATTTCGGCGCGGGCCAGAACTTCGGCGGCCTGACTGCCGAGCAACAGGCGACCCAGTCCCCGGCGGCCATGCGAACCCATAACGATGGTGTCGATGCCTGCGGTCTGGGCCGTGGCGAGAATGGCTTCGGCCGGGCGCTGGCGCGCGGCGTGCAGGGTTTCAACCGCAATGCCTTGGGCCTCGACCCGGGCGCGGCTGGCATCAAGCAGGTCCTTTGCCTGTGTGGTATAGTTTTCTTCGAGCCGGGCGATGATGTGACCGGCGTCGATGGTGCCAAACCCTCCAGAACCGATACCCGTGCTGACCGGATCGGTCGCCGTCAGGATCGTGATCTTTGCGCCATTGGCCTTGGCCAGTTCGATGCCGGCGGCCAGCGCCTTGTCGCCAAGATCGGAGCCGTCAATGGCGATCAGCAGGGTCTTGAACATATCGGTCCTCCTTGTTTGTCCTAGAGTGCCATGGTCATGATGGCGGCACATTGATCTTGATCATATCGGTATCAGACGGAGGACAGCAAATGGCGGCGCTCAAGGTTAACAGTCTGCTCACCATTTCGGTTCTGATGCCATTGCTGGCATGGTCGGGCGTGGCGCAGGCCGCCACGATGAGCACCTATACCGACATCAATCTTGATGAGTGTCTCGTGCTTGATGCCGATGATTTCGGGGCGAGCTGGGCCTGTCCGGGCTATAGGGGTTATCCGCTCATGGTGCAGGAGGGCGACCTGCGCTTTTCCCTGCGATATGGCTTCAATGTCGACAAGAATAATGCGGGATTTCAAACACTTCCGCCATTCAACGAATTGGGAAGCAAGCTGGAATGGCGGCTCTCCAATGCCCTTGGACGCTGGATGCCCATCGCCACGATCGTGCGCTATCACACCGCCGACCCGGAAACCGGGGTCAATAAGGGGCAGGTGCTGGTCGTCACCCAGATCAAGGAGGGTCATACCTGCCACATCGCCCATATCGATGCGCTGGCCAATGCAGATGCCAATGAGCTGGCGCGCCAAGCTGCTGATAAGGCTGGCGATTTCAACTGCCTGACTGATGGGGTCGAAGTGATCGGGGCCTTTACGGCCTATTGATCTTCGGCCTGTCCGCGCACCTGATTGCGCAAAATGGTGCGGTCGCGGCTGGACACGCCGATCAGTTCGGCGATGCGCCAGACCATATTGTCTTCGAGCTCATGATTGCTGCGGTCAGCGAATACCACGGTCCACATCATGCGGATGATCTCGATGCGGTCGTTCATATCGAGCTGGGTCAGGCCGCTGGTAAACTTATAGAAATCAACGGCTTCGGCATCATGCCTGGCGGCATCGCGGATGAGTTTTTCGACGCCTTGTTCATCAAGTTCATAATGGTCCATCAGCGCGCCGCGAATGGCATTGCGCTCGGCCTCCTGCATGACGCCATCGACCGCAGCCAGATGGACCAGCAGGGCGGCAACAGCCAGCTTGGGGTCGGAAAGATCGGCGGGGGCTTCGGCCTTGCCGAAAAGGCGGGTCAGGGCGTCGAACAGGGTGGTCTCCATCAGAAAAGCGGCGTGAGGGGCCGGAGGCCAATTCAACGCAAGACTTAGCCAAAAGTGGCTTTTGCTCAATGGATTATGGCGGTTTTCACGCGCTCTTGACCTCGGTTGATGCAGGCCAGTCACACCGGAGCAACTGAAAAGGGACTCGACTCCCAGCAGATTCAGAGTCTAAATGTTCCTGTTTTGTTCATATGATGGGCGCCACATGCAGGCCTCAAATCAACAACAGCGCCTTGTCGCGCTGCGGGGTGTCATTGCCGATATCGAGCGCAAGCCGGCCCTGCTTGAGGTGGCGCGACGACCTGATACTGGTGACAAAGCAGAGTTTCCGCTCTTGCCAGGCGGCTTGGTACAGGAGATTTTTGCCGACGATATTCGGGATGGCGGCGGTAGTCTGGGCTTTTCCCTGGCGCAAGCCAAGAGCCTGCTTAGCCCAAAACGACCGGCGATCTTTTATCTTCACCTCGCCGCCGATGCCCAGAAGCAGGGCGTGCCTTATGGGCCGGGTCTATCCTGTTTCGGGTTCGATCCGGCTCGTCTGGTGATCGTGCAGGCTGCTGATATGACTGAGCTTCTTTGGGCAGCCGAAGAGATTGTTGCCTGCCGTGCCGTGGCGTGTGTCATCGCGGATGTGCGCGGTGAGCCCAGATTGCTTAACTTCACCGCCAGCCGCCGCCTCAGTCTGCGCGCAGCCGGTAGTAAAGTATCCCTTTTCCTTCTTCGCTATGGGCATGGCCGCGCCAGCAGCGCCGGACATCTGCGCTGGCATCTGCAGCCACAACGCAGCGGCAGACTGCCTTTCGATGACAGGGCCCCAGGTTCTGCCCGCTGGAACCTGCAGCTCGAAAAGGGGCGGATTGCCGGTCATCGGACGCAATGGGTGCTGGAGTGGACGAAAAATGGCTTTGCAACTCTCTCTCAACCCGCTGCCCGGCCCGAGCGCCCCGCAACGCCGCTTTCTGGTTCTCTACCTGCCCTATTGGGCCACCGATTATCTCAAGCGGGCTGATCCCAGGCTGAAAGATAAGCCGCTGGCGCTCTATGAGCGGATCAAGGGCGGGCTGCGGCTAGCAGCGCTCGATCCGCAATTGAGTCGGGAGGGCCTGCGTATCGGGCAGAACCTGGCCGATGCCCGCGCCATCCGGCCGGATATGGTGGTGCAGGAAATCGACCGCCCCATGCTCGAAAATGCTTTCGGCGTCTTTGCCGATTGGCATTCCAATGCCAGCCCACTGGTGTCGGTACTCACCGACATGGCCGCATTTGGAGATCTGGTGCTCGATATTTCCGGGGTGCCTCATCTCTTTGGGGGCGAGGTGGCCATGTTGCGTCTGCTGCTCAACCGCCTCAGGGCACTGGGCTATACTGTTGCAGGGACCATCGCGCCAACTATTGGTGCGGCTTGGGCCATCAGCCATTTCGCGCGTAGTCAGGTGGTGAGCGAGGACAATCTGCACACTATCCTTGATGGATTGCCGGTGGCCGGGTTGCGGCTCTCGGAAAGCCAGCATGCAACATTCCTGCAAATGGGGTTGACCCATATCGGCCAGGTGCGGCAGCGCCCGCGCAAGCCCTTGCAGGCGCGCTTTGGCGCCGCGCTTCTCATGCGCATGGATCAGGCGTTTGGCGACATCGAGGAACGCATGGCGCCGCGCCTGCCGCAGCTCGATCATTATACCGAAAGGCGGCTGGCCGATCCGATCAGTCTCATGGATGACGTCTTGCTCATTGCTCATGATCTTGCAGTCGCGCTGGGGTATCAGCTCGAGGCGGCAGGGCTGGGCGCGCAGACATTTCATCTGTTTCTTTACCGGGTGGACCACAAGGTCATGGCCCTGTCGCTCAATGCAGCGCGGCTGACCCGCGATCCGGTCCATATCACCGATCTTTTCCGCCATCGGGCGCAGCGACTGGCGGGGGAATATGATGCCGGATTTGGCATCGACATGGTGCGGCTGGCGGCGTCCAGTGTCGAACAGCTCGATGCAGCCCAGACCGGCGCTTTTTCAACCGAGAGCGGGCTTGAAGATATCGACCGGCTCAATGATCGGCTGTCGAGCCGGCTGGGGCCGAGGGCGGTGCTCAGGAGCCAGCTTATTGCTTCGCGTCTGCCCGAACGGGCCGAGCGCTTCGTCCCTGTACAGGCGAGCCAGCATGTGCCTCTGGTCATCCCGGACCTCAAGCGGCCCTTGCGGCTTTTGCCGCAAGCAGAGCGCATCCAGATCATGGCGGAGGTGCCCGATGGGTTGCCCGCTTCGATGGTGTGGCGGCGGGAAACCTATCGGCTGGTCAAGGGCGAAGGACCGGAGCGGCTGGGGGCGGAATGGTGGCGCAAATCCATGCGGCTCGAACTGGTTGTGCCGCCCAAGCCCAAAGAGCCTGAGCCCGGTGAAGAGGCGGAGGAGCCGCCCTATGTGCCCGAACTCGATCCCTTCAAGCCTGATGATGGCACACGCGATTATTATGTGGTCGAAGACCAGGACGGGCGCCGGTTCTGGGTTTATCGGCAGGGTTTTTACTTCGGAAAGACCATCCCCGCCTGGTTTCTGCATGGATTTTTTGCATGAGCGGGGAAGAAAGGGCGCCACCTGAAGCTGTGGTCCTGACACAGCCATTTTATGCCGAGCTTGTTACCACGACCAATTTCTCCTTCCTGCGTGGCGGATCACATCCGGAAGAACTTGTGGCGCAGGCCATGGCTCTGGGCATGACGGGTCTTGGGGTCTGTGACCGCAATTCCTTTGCCGGGGTGGTGCGCGGCTATGTGACGGCGCGCGACAACAAGGCGATCAGCCCCGATTTCCGCTATCTGGTCGGCGTGCGGCTGGTCTTTGCCGATCATACGCCCGACATTATCGCCTATCCCAGTGACCGCGTGGCCTATGGGCGGCTCTGCAAGCTGCTGACCATCGGCAATAAGCGTGGCGAGAAGGGCAATCCCACACTGTTTTTTGGCGATCTTTTCGGCGCCAGCGATCCTGCCGATCCTGTAGTGCAGGGACCGCCCGAGGATTTTTCCCAAGGTCAGCTTTTTATTCTCATGCCTAATGAGAGCGATTGGGGACTGACCGAAAAGACGCTTGATCGTCTCAGTCGACAGGCAGCGGGCCGGGTGTGGGTGGCGGGCGTGCCTTATTTCGATGGGCGCGACCGGGCGCGTCTCAACCGCGTCTCCTCTTTGGCCAAGCGCCACGGTGCGCAAATGATTGCCAGCAATGATGCGCGCTATCATGAGCCAGATCGCTCCATCGTGCTCGATGTGGTGACCTCTATCCGCGAGCATGTCACGCTGGAAGAGGCCGGTTTCCGGCTCAGCGCCAATGCCGAACGGCATCTGAAACTGCCCGAGGAAATGGCCCGGCTCTTTGCCGAACATCCCGACGCCATTGCCCAGACGCAGGTGTTTATCGGACGCATTGGTTTTTCGCTGGATCAGCTCAAATATAATTATCCCGAAGAGACCATCGGCAATGGCGAAACAGCCCAACAGACGCTGGAGCGGCTGACCTGGGAGGGCGCGGCGAGGCGCTACCCCGAGGGTGTGATCAATTCGGTCAAGAAAAGCCTTTGGAAAGAGCTGTGCCTGATCGCCTATAAGGGCTATGCGGCCTATTTTTTGACGGTGCAGGACATCGTCAATTATGCCCGTTATGAGCGCAAAATCATGTGTCAGGGGCGAGGATCAGCTGCCAATTCTTCGGTCTGCTTCTGCCTTGGCATTACCGAGGTCGATCCCACCCAAAGAACATTGGTCTTTGGTCGCTTCATTTCGACAGAACGCGACGAACCGCCCGATATCGATGTCGATTTCGAGCATGAGCGGCGCGAGGAGGTGATGCAATATGTCTATAAAAAATATGGCGGCAAGCGCACCGGACTGACGGCCAATGTCATTTCCTATCGCTCGCGTAGCGCGATCCGGGAAACAGCAAAGGTTTTTGGCGTGTCTGACGACACGATAGCGGCCTTCAACCAATTGCATTGGGGTTGGGGCAGCAAGCTAGACCTGCGTGATCTCGAAGGGCTTGGCCTCAATCCCGACGATCCGGTCATGGCGCAGATGTTCGAGGTGGTGAAAGTGCTGCGCGGCTTTCCGCGGCATCTGTCCCAACATGTGGGCGGCTTCGTCATCACGCGGGATTCGCTGGAAAGCCTTGTGCCCATCGGCCGTTCGGCCATGGATGAGCGCGCCATTATCGAGTGGAACAAGGACGATATCGACGCCCTTGGCATCCTCAAGGTCGATGTGCTGGCGCTAGGCATGTTGTCCTGCCTGCGGCGCGCCTTCGAGCTTTTGCATGTCCATTATAAGAAAGACTACACGCTGACTGACCTGCTCGCCGAAGAAACGGGCAAGGGGCCGCTGAACAAGGCGCGTGTTTATGCCATGACCCATCGTGCCGATACGATCGGTGTATTCCAGATCGAGAGCCGGGCGCAGATGTCCATGTTGCCGCGTCTCCGACCAGCACGGTTTTATGATCTGGTCATCGAGGTGGCCATTGTCCGTCCGGGGCCGATCCAGGGCGGCATGGTTCATCCCTATCTCAAGCGGCGCGACAATATCGAAAAATGGGAGCCTGATCCCCGCGACCCGCTCGATATGGTGCTCAAGGAAACCAAGGGCATTCCGCTGTTTCAGGAACAGGCCATGCAGATGGCTATCATCGGGGCAGGGTTTACCCCGGGCGAGGCCGACCAATTGCGCCGGGCCATGGCGGCCTGGCGGCGTACCGGCAAGATCGGTATTTTCAAGCAACGCTTCATCGACGGGATGATGGCCAATTCCGAACGCCATTATAGCCGGGACTTTGCCGAGCGCTGCTTTTCCCAGATCGAGGGCTTTGCCGAATATGGCTTTCCGGAAAGTCATGCCGCCAGCTTTGCTCTTCTGGTCTATGCCTCCTGCTGGCTTAAATGCCATTACCCCGATGTGTTCGCCTGTGCCCTGCTCAATTCGCAACCCATGGGGTTTTACGCGCCAAGCCAGATCATTCGTGACGTGCGCGAGCACGGGATTGAGGTGCGGGAGGCCGATGTCAATCTGTCGGGTCTCGAATGCCTGCTCGAAACAGGCGGAACCCATCGGGTCAGCGAGCATATATGGCCGCGTCATGCCGAAATGATCGGCGATATTCTGTCGGACAAGGCCATCCGGTTGGGGCTGCGCTGCATTGAGGGTGTGGCGGAGAACGACATCAATATCATCGTGGCGCGCCGGGGCTCCGGCTATATATCTATCCGCGATCTCTGGCGGCGGACCGGCGTGCCGATTGCCAGCCTCGAAAAACTGGCTCGGGCCGATGCTTTTGCGTCGATGGGGCTGAACAGGCGCGATGCTTTGTGGGGAGTGAAGGGACTGGTCGGCACGCATGGCGCAGAAACGCTACCGCTCTTTGTGGCTTCTGAGCCTGTTGTGGAGAGCAGGCCTGAAGAACCTGCCCATCTGCCTCTGATGGCGCCGGGCGAAGAGGTGATCCACGATTACGCGACGCTGTCCCTCTCGCTCAAGGGTCATCCTGTTGAGTTTCTCCGCCCGATGCTGATCGAACGCGGCACAACCAGAGCGGGAAATCTGCACACAGTGGATGCGGGCCTCAGGATCGAAGTGGCTGGGCTGGTTCTGGTGCGCCAGCGTCCGGGGACTGCAAAAGGGGTGGTTTTTGCGACGCTTGAAGATGAAACAGGCGTCGTCAACGTGGTGATCTGGGAGAAGGTTTTTAAAGCTTATCGCAAAACCATCCTTTCTGCCCGCATGCTCGCCGTGCGCGGCAAGGTGCAGTCGGCGCATGGGGTCATTCATATTGTGGCCGAGGAAATGGAAGATCTGACCACTCATCTGCTCGATCTTGCCCATGGCAGGGATTCTGGCGAGCGCATCCTGGCGCGGGCCGATGAAAGCAAATCCGGACAGGACCGGCCGGAGAGCCGTAACCGGGAAGCCTTGCGGGAGATCGAGCTGGCCCGGCGCCGCGCCTATGCAGCGCTACCGGGTGGTCGCAATTTCCACTGAGATTTCAGTCTGTCAGCGCGTCGATCTTCTTGGCGAGGTCGATATCCCTCTGGCTGAGCCCACCAGCATCATGGGTGGACAGGCTGATGGTCACCTTGTTGTAGACATTGGACCAGTCGGGATGATGATCCGCCTTTTCGGCGGCAAGGGCCACGCGCGTCATGAAGGCGAAGGCTTGGGAGAAATCGCCGAACTTGAATTCGCGTGTGATGGCACCCTCTGATGCATCATAGGCCCAGCTTTGCATATGCGAGAGGGCTAATTCTCGATCGCTGGCGGACAGTTTCTCAACCATGGCGGGCTCCGGACCGATCTGAATGGCGGCGCTGAAGCAACGCAATAACAGCCAAAAAGCTGCATCGAAGCCGCCGTCCTCAAGTTAACGCAATGTTCAGCTTGCGGCCAGATTGGGCCTCAAAGGGGCACGCGCTCAAGACCTTGTTAAGGGCTTGCGCGCCCTATAGCACGGTAAGAGGGAAGTTTCCGTGCTGACTTCAGCCAGAAAAACCATGCCGCCCCTGGACTATGTTTCCATCATCCGCTCCGTCTATAGCGACCGGCGGGAGATGCTGCTTGGCGTCTTTGCCAGCGCCGCGGTGGCGAGCGTATCCGCGTTCAAGGCCGATGCACCAATCCTGCTGGCTGTGGCAGCTGCCATTGTGCTGGTTGCGCTTTTGCGCTTCTACACCATGCGCGCATTCTGGCGTGCCGATGTCGGCGATGATGATGCCGAAACCGCCGAGCAGTGGGAGAACCGGGCCATTGCCGGCGGCGCGCTCGTTGCCTTCATCCATGGCATGTGGTGCCTCATCGCTTTTCTGGTGGTGCGTGATCCGTTCGCAGAGCTTGCCAGTTTTACCCTGACCATTGCCGCAACGGTCGGCCTTGTGGCGCGCAATTTTGGTCTCGACCGGCTGCTCACCCTGCAGATCGTCTCGCTCTCGATACCGCTCTGGATTGCCATGATCTTCCGTGGCGATCTCTACCATCAGATGCTGGGCGCTATGCTGATCCTCCTCCTGATCAGCTTTCGCAAACACGCAGCCTCGATCCGATATCTGCTCCTGTCGGCCGTGCATGGGCGGGCCGAAGTTTCCCGGCTGGCCGCCGAGTTCGACATCGCCATTACCACGCTGGAGCATGGGCTGTGCATGCTGGACGATAATGGCACGATCACGCTGGTCAATGAGCGGGCGGAGGAGATTTTTGCTGCGCTCGACATGGGCAAGCTGGTCGGCAAGCCACTGAGCGAGGTCCTCGACACGCTGGGGGAAATGGGCGCTGTTCCAAAAGAGAGTGCAGAGCGGCTCAAGACCAAAATTGCGATGCATGGTTCTGGCAAGACGCGAATCACGACGCGCACCGGTCGAACCTATGAAGTCACGGTCAGCTGGGGCCAGCAGCGCACCGTATTGCTGTTTGAGGATATTTCAGAGCGGGTCAGCACCGAGGCCCGGATCAATTTCGTCTCCAGCCATGATCGGCTGACCGGTTTGCCCAATCGCGGCTATTTCAGCACTCTGGCCGGTGAACGGCTGCAGAGCTGGGCGATGGAAGAGGCGTCAAGCACGCTTATGATCATCGACATCGACGAGTTCAAGCACGTCAATGACAGCTTTGGGCATGTGATCGGCGATGAATTGCTGCGCCAGACCGTGGATCGGCTCCGTGAGGCACTGGCCGAAAATGCGCTGCTGGCACGCCTTGATGGCGACGAATTCATTGTGCTCTGCCAGACGTCGGACCCGCAAAGGGCGGAGTTGGAAGCGGAGAGAATTCAGGCTGTCTTCAATTCACCCTTCATGCTCAATGGCATTGCCTTGCCAGTCGGGGTCAGTATCGGTGTCGTGGTCAATCCGGCCAGCCGCACAGATCTGGAAGAATTGATGACCAAGGCCGATCTGGCCCTGTCTGCGGCCAAGATGGAGGGCAAGGGGCGCAGTCAGGTTTTCCATGCGCAGATGGATATCGATTATCATTATCGCCAGACGCTCAAGGCCGATCTGCGCGAGGCAATTGCCGATGGTCAATTGGGGCTCGCCTTCCAGCCATTGGTGGACATTGCCACCCGAAAAGTGGTGAGTTGCGAAGCGCTGGCACGCTGGGTTCATCCCGAATTCGGGCCGATTGCACCTGCCATTTTCATTCCCCTGGCGGAGGAAATGGGCCTGATTTCCGATATTACCGCCTGGGTAATCGAGAACGCGGCGCATGAATGCAGAAGCTGGGCCAGCCCGGTGGGTGTGGGTGTGAATGTGTCGGCGCGCGATTTCCGTGGCCTTGACCTGCCGGAACTGGTCGACAGGGCGCTGGAGCGTTCGGGGCTGAGTGCGGATCGGTTCGAGATCGAAGTGACCGAGACGGCGGTGATCGAGGAGCGCGATCTGGCGGGGAGCGTGCTCAAAAAGCTGGCCGATCGCGGTATAGAAATTGCACTCGATGATTTCGGCACCGGCTATTCTTCGCTCAGCTATCTCAACGCCTTGCCCTTCACCAAGCTCAAGATCGATCGCTCCTTTGTGGCCGATATTGCCAGCAATCCCCGCGCCCTGCGGTTGATTGCCAATGTGGCGCGGCTGGGTCGTGATCTCGACCTTACGGTGGTGGCAGAGGGTGTGGAGACGGAAGATCAGCTCAATACCATGCTCAGCCACACCTTCGTACAGCAGGTCCAGGGCTATTTTTTCAGCCGCCCGCTGCCTGCCAAGGATATTGCCGAACTGATCGAACGCTTTAACAGCAAGAGCAATGCTGACAAGAAGCGGGGGAAACAAATTAATGGTTAATTGCCGTTAACTGTTTGGTTCGATTTGAAATTCCTGCCAGTTTGCCTCTGCTGTGCGGTTCGTCCCACTCCTTAAATGATGTGGCAATTTCTCGCGGAACGCTATCATATGCGCCGGATTGCGGGGCGATGTTGATGAGTGCGACCGATTTTTCTCCAAGTGGTGCCGGTTCGCGTTTCGCTAATACGCTGATCGATCTGCTCGAACAGGTACGGTACCGGCGGGTCAGTGCAGAGGAGCAACTCGATCCGGTCTATCGCCTACGCTATGAAGCCTATCGCCGGGAGGGGTTCATTCCGGTCAACTCCCAACAGCTCACGCATGACGAATTCGACGCCCTGCCCAATTGCCATTGTTTCGGGGTCTATATCGAGGGCCAATTGGCGTCGTCCCTGCGCTTTCATGTGGTGACGCCGGAGCAGCCCTATTCCCCCTGCATGTCGGTCTGGCCCGATGTGCTGCAGCCCCTGCTCGACAGGGGAGAGTCATTTATCGATCCGGGGCGGTTTACCGCCGATTTCGAATTGTCTCTGGCCTATCCCGCCTTGCCCTATCTCACCCTGCGACTGGCTGCGATGGCCTGCGAATATTTTCCGGTTCGCTATTGCATGTCGGCGGTGCGGCCCGAACATACGGCCTTTTATCGGCGCGTGTTCAGTGCAAGGCCGCTGGGCGAGGAGCGCATCTATGCCAATCTTGCCTTTCCCATGCAGCTGTTCGTGGCCGATGTTCCGGTGATCCGCGACCGGGTCATGGACCGGTTTCCGTTTTTTCTCTCTCTGCCAGAAGAGCGAGAGGCCCTGTTCGGTACGGCAGAGCCAAAATTTGCCGCCATAGCGCCATCGGCCCGACAGGCGCAGAGGCTGGAACAGATCAAGGCTTAGGGAAAGAATGGTGCCGCTTAGGTGACTCGAACACCTGACCCCATCATTACGAATGATGTGCTCTACCAACTGAGCTAAAGCGGCAACGGAAGCGCAAATAGCAGGCTGCGCAGGGCTTTGCAAGGTCGTTGCGCTGATTGATCTGCGCAACGTGAGACGGAGGCGAGGCGGCGGTTTTTGTCCTCGCTTATTCCCCGGCGGTTCGGCTTTTTCTGCCTATTGGGTGTTTTCGGCAGGCGCCAGGGGCAAGGAGGGCGCCGCCGCGGGCAGGGCCGGAAGAGGATCGGATGCCGGATTGGCAATCGGCGCTGGACGGGTGGTATTTGCCACCGGAACCTTCCATTCAAAGGCGTCGAGACGCCCTGTTAATGGCGAAGTGGGTTCCCATTCATCGCTGACGATATTGTCTGCCGTCCAGGCCGGATCGCGTGGAGCGTGTACGGCGCGGGCCAGCCATTCGCGGGCCTTGCCCTGATCGCCGCTCTGGCCTTCCTCGATTTCGGCCATCAGGCTTGCCACGCCCTGCGTGGCCTCGGCGTCGATATAGGGAAGAAGAGCGTCGCGGGCCAGAGGCCAGTCATAGGCATCGATGGCAGCGCGGGCCAAGGCCATGGCAGCGGCGCGATGGGGTGCGGGCAGTTCGACGATTTCACGCATGCGCTTGAGCCGATCCACAGCGGACGCACCGGGCTGGGAATGGGCGTAAAGCGCGGCAATATCAGGATGGCCAGTGGCCCGCCAGATGCGGCGAAGCAGGCTTTGCGCTTTCCTGGTTTCGCCTCGATTGGCATAGATACGGGCCGCGATAAGCGCTGCCGGAACGAAGTCGGGCAGTAATTTGAGAGCCGTCAATGCGTGGTCCAGCGCGGCATTGGGCTGGCTGGTTTCCGTGTCGCGGGCGCGGGCGGTTTCGATCAAAGCCTGACGGCGGCGTTTGCGGGCTTTCTCTTCGCGGGTGCTGGCATTTTCGGCATTGACCATGGCGACCGCTTCGGTCCATTGGCCGCGTCGTGCCAGATCGTTGAACACGGCTTCAGCGGCCCAGGATGTTGCTGGCGCAAGGGTCAAAGTCTTGCGCGCAAAGGTGAGCGCCGCATCGGACCGATTCTGCGTCCGGGCCTGATCGTAAAGGCCGGTCAGTGCGGCGACGGCGGTTTTTTCATTGCTGATCAGCGCCCGATAATGTTCGCGGGCCGCAGGCATGTCGCCTAGCGCCAGATCGGCGCGGGCTTCGAGCAGTTTTGCGGCGCTGCTGTCGGGCAGGCGCGCCTGTGCTTCGCGCGCCATGATACGGGCGCGCGCCGGATCGCCGGCCTGCAGGGCGATGACCGCATCCGAAAGCGCTTCGATCCCCTGCTCCCGCCGCTTGCCGGCGCGACGGCGCGCCATGATTTTGGGAGCGCTGATGATCCGGCGCAGGATTGCCCAGAGAGCGATGATCAGTGCCGCCGCGAGCAGCAGGATCACGACGGCCGTGCCAAGGCGGGGCTGCAAACGTTGACCGGCGACTTCGAGAATCATCGTGCCGGGCAAGGAAATGACCCAGGCGGCGAGGGCCGCAATGGCGAGGCTGGCAATAATCCAAGAGGCGAGGCGGATCATAAGCCACTCTCCGCGCGCAGGGCTGCGTCGCGCAATTGGGCGATGAAGGTTTGAGCGTCAGACAGTCGGGTTATGTCGTCGGCAAAGCTTCCCGCAGCGGCCTGCATCGGAGTAGGGAGTGCAATGAAGGCCGTTCTGGCAGCAGCAAAGTCGCGCCGGGCGATGGCGGCTTCGAGCCGGGCAATCTGGGCGTCCGGGGCATCGCCTTCGATGTCACCGGTGGGGCGCATGGCAACGATGCCGCGCACCCAGTCCATGGCGCCGTCCTGCCAATTGGCTGTTTCGCTGGGGGGGCGTCCGGCCAGCATATCGGGGATGGCCGCATTCAGGCGCTGGGCGACTTCATCTGGCCGCGGCAGGCCATTGGCGGCGGCGGCAGAAAGTGTTTCGGGAATGGTGAGGCCCGGAAGGGCGCTGCGCAGGGCGCTCAGCTCGGTTTCATAGCTGCGGCCAGAGGCGAAGGCACTTTCGAGGCCGGAAAAGATCAAAGGCAATCTGGCGCTTTGATCGCCCTGTGCCGTGTCTGTGGCTTCGGTCAAAGCCGATAGCTGTCTCTGTGTCTCGGCCAGTTGCGCGGCGGCGGTGCTGCTGCTTTGCTGCAATTGAGTTAGCTGGGCTTCCAGTGCAGCTATGGCCTCGGCATTGTTATCGGCCTGACTGCTGTCGGTAGTAGCGGCGGGTGTGGTCGCCAGGGCCTCAAAGCGGGCAGTCAGGGCAGCGAGATCCTCTGCCAAAATATCGCTGGCGGGTGCGGCGCTGGCTGCGGGCAGGGCCGCGATTTCGGCTTCAACACTGGTGAGACGATTGCCCAATGCTGTCAGATCATTGCGCAATGTGCCTGTTGTGCTCTGCAATTCGGGGATTGCAGAGCCGAATTGGGCAAGGCGCGGATCGGCGGGCTGCGACGTTTGTGGCGGGCTTGGCCAGAGGCCAAACCATGCGAGGCCATAGGCTGCGCCAAGGCCGATCGCGCCACCGAGAAGTGCCGCCAGCCATGGGGCGCCGGACGCCGGTTGGGCCTCGGTCGATTTGCTGGCGGAGTAGACTTTTGCCTGTTCAGGCTTGCTGCCGCCGGGGCTTGCTGGCTTGGTGGCGGGGTTTGCCGAAGCCGACTTGGCGTCAGAGGTCGTCCGGGCCGTGCCTTCAAGCACGGGTGGTCGCACGGGCCCTGTCTTGAGGTCCGGCTTATCCTGGCTTTTCGGATCGGTGGGTGGCGTCTGCGTGCCGGGACTATCAGCCATGGACATTCCTCTTATTCAGTTCCGATCATGCCCCAGTTTGCTCGCGGGCAAAAGCCAGGGCTAGCGCCATCATTGCCTCTTCGCTCGGATGGTCGGCCAGTAGAATGCGGCTGAAATGGTTGTCGATCAGTGCAGAAGCGACATTTTCCGACAGGCAGATCATCGGCAGGTGGCGTTTCTGTTCGTCCGAAAGCAAGGGCGCCGCCAATTGCGCGAAAATTTCGGCGGTGCGACGGGAATAGACGAGAACGGCATCGAAAGCCTTTTCCGCAAGGCCTTTGGCGATGTCCTCAGCGATCCGGGTTTCGGCGACCATTTCATAGACGGGGCTCGTCACCACCATCAGGCCATGGGGCGCAAGCGCGCGGGCGAGATCGCCGCTCAGATGCTTGCCGGCTGGGTAAAACACCGGGCCGGAAAGGCGCGCCAGTGCTATCGTCGTTACCAGGGAATCCAGGTGGCCATCGGCGGCTGTGACGTCGGCAAAACCCAATTGGCGTGCTTCATGGGCGGTGCGGTCGCCCACGGCAAAGGCCGGAATGTGGAGAAGCGAGGTCAATGCGTTGAGATCGGCAAGAGCACGCAGGGCATTGGTGCTGGTGATGGCAATGGCGGCAAAACCCTGCGCTGGCGGCAGATTGGCTGCGAGCGTCTGGCGCGTCATGACCGGGGCAATGCTGGACGTGATGTTGAGCGCGGCGAGGCGTTCTGCTGTCGCCTGAGCGTCGGGCTCGGGGCGTGTGACCAGCATATGCATCATGACAGATACCGGGTTTGCCAATCTGAACCGGCCTGTGCGAGCAGGTCCCTGCCGACCTGCTCACCCACTGAAACCGGGTCAGTGCCACTGGCTTCGGCGCGGAATGTGGTCTGCCCGTCGAGGCTGAGAATCTCGCCCTTAAGGCTCAATACATCGCCCTTGCGGCTGCTGAGTGCACCGACCGGCGTGCGACAGGAGCCGTCCAGCACGGCCAGCATGGTACGCTCCGCCGTAATGGCAGCGTGAGTGGCGGCGTGGTCGAGCGGGGCGGTGATTTCGGAAAAATGTGCATCATTCTCGCGGATGGCGAGACCGATGGCCCCCTGCGCAGGCGCGGGCATGAAGGCGTCAGCGTCGAGGATCGTGGTGGCGCGATGCGCCTCCTCTAGCCGATTGAGCCCGGCCAGCGCGAGCAGCGTTGCGTCTGCTATGCCGTCGAGCAGCTTTTGCAGACGCGTATGCACATTGCCGCGGAAGGGGATGATCTGGAGATCGGGGCGCAGGCGCCTGGCCTGCGCGGCGCGGCGAATGGAGGAGGTGCCGAATTTTGCGCCCTCGGGCAGGCTGTCCATGTCCTTGGCATTGATCGAGAGGAAGGCGTCGCGCACGTCTTCGCGTTCGAGGAAGGCGGCAAGAACCATGCCTTGCGGCAGGCCGGTGGCGACGTCCTTGCTCGAATGGACACCGATATCGATGCGGCCCGAAAGCAGGGCATCATCGATTTCCTTGGTAAAGACGCCTTTGCCGCCAATGTCGGAGAGCGTGGTATTTTCCGACTGGCTGCGGTCGCCACCGGTGGAAAAAATCTCGATGGTAATGTCATCTTCGCCGACGCCATGCGCCCCGGCGATCAGGCTGCGCACCAGTCTTGCCTGCGCAAGAGCCAGCGGGCTGCCGCGTGTTCCGATCCGGGCGAAGGGGGTGGGCGATTGCATATCCGGGCGGTCCTGGTGTAGGCGATAGGCTCCCTTGTGGGAGTAGCGAATTCGACATGACCGGGCAAGCGCCAGTCCTTATTCTTGGTATCGAGACCAGTTGCGACGAAACCGCCGCATCCGTGGTTCTGCGGGATGAATCCGGGCAGGGTCATATTCGTTCCAATGTGGTCCGCAGCCAGCTCGATGAACATGCGGCATTTGGTGGCGTCGTGCCGGAACTGGCGGCGCGGGCGCATGTCGAATGGCTCGACCACATCATCAATCAGGCTGTGGACGAGGCGGGGATCAGCCTTGATGAGGTCGATGCTATTGCGGCAACGGCGGGGCCGGGGCTGATTGGCGGGGTGTTGGTCGGGCTGACCACGGGCAAGGCATTGGCGGCTTCGCTTGGAAAAAAACTGATTGCTGTCAATCATTTGGAAGGTCATGCGCTGACGGCGCGGCTGACCAATGGGGTGGAATTTCCCTATCTGATGCTGCTGGTTTCGGGTGGCCATAGCCAATTCGTGCTGGTGCGCGGGGTGGGCGATTACGAGCGCTGGGGCGGCACGATCGACGATGCTTTGGGTGAGGCCTTCGACAAGGTGGCAAAGCTGCTTTCGCTCGGTCCGCCGGGCGGTCCGGCGGTGGAACAGGCCGCGAAATCGGGCGATCCGAAGCGTTTCAGGTTCCCGCGTCCGCTGCTGCGGGAAGAGCGGCTCGACTTTTCTTTCTCGGGTTTGAAAACCGCTGTTCGCTTGCAGGCGGAGGCCCTGGCCCCCCTTGATGAACAGGATGTTAACGACATTGCCGCCAGTTTCCAGGAGACGGTGGCCGTCATTGTCGAAACACGCTCGCGTCAGGCACTGGAACGGTTCAGCCGCGAGTTTCCCGGCCAGGACATGCGGCTGGTCGTTGCCGGTGGTGTTGCCGCCAATCGGCGGATTGCTGCGGCATTGGAAAATCTCTGTGCCGAGGTCGGCGCGCAGCTTGTCGTGCCCCCTGTCGCGCTTTGTACCGACAATGGCGCCATGGTCGCCTGGGCAGGAGCCGAACGGTTGGTTCTGGGCGCCAATGATGGCCTCGATGTTGCCGCGCGTCCGCGCTGGCCGCTCGATACGCCCGGCATGAAGGTGGACGATGATGCAGCTTGAAAGCGTTGCGGTGATCGGGGGCGGCGCGTGGGGTACGGCTCTGGCGCAGGCGGCTGTCATGGCCGGGCGAAGGGTGACATTGGTGGTGCGCAGCACCGAAAAGGCTGCTGCCATCAATGCCAGCTCCAGTAATGACGCGGCTCTGCCGGGCCAGAAACTGCTGTCCGGCCTGACAGCTGCTTCCGAGTTTACCGGCGGCGATATCGTCATTCTCGCTGTTCCCGCTCAGTCGACACGCACGTTGTTGAGGGAAATTGATCCGGCTTTCCTCGCGCATAAGCCGGTGGTGTTGTCGGCCAAGGGGCTCGAGGCCGGGACTTTGGCGCGGCAGAGCGAAGTGCTCGCCGACATGGCTCCCGATGCGGTGCCCTATGTGCTTTCCGGCCCCAGCTTCGCTGCTGATCTGGCGGCGGGCCGACCGACGGCGGTGACGCTGGCAGGGGATGATGCCAGCGATACATCCGATCTGGCGGCAGCTTTGGCCGGACCCAGTTTTCGGCCCTATGCCGCCGATGATAGGATCGGGGTGGAAATCGCCGGGGCGCTCAAAAATGTCTATGCGCTGGCTTGCGGCGCGGTGGAAGGCGCAAACCTCGGCGCTTCGGCGCGGGCGGCGCTGATTGCCCGGGGTTATGCCGAAATGGTGCGCATGGTCACGGCCATGGGTGGTTCGGCCCATACGCTCACCGGCCTTGCCGGTCTGGGTGATCTGACGCTGACCTGCACCTCGGTGCAGTCGCGCAATTATCAATTCGGCATGGCTTTGGGGGCGGGACGCCGCGCCGAGGATATTCTGGCCTCTGGCGCAAAGCTGGCTGAAGGGGTGGCGACAGCACCGGTTGCTGCGGCTTTAGCCAGGAGCCTTGAGGTCGATGCGCCGCTGATCGAGGCTGTCGACGCCTTTGTCGCCGGCAAGGCCGACATTGCTACAATCGTTGCGGGATTGATGTCCCGCCCGCTCAAAAGGGAACATTGAAATGCTCTATGCCATGATCGCCAAGGATGCGCCCGGCGCTTTGCAGGCCCGGCTCGATACGCGGCCCATGCATCTGGAGCATCTCAACTCCCTAGGCAAGAAACTGGTCTTTGCCGGGGCGCTGCTCGATGCCGAGGAAAAGCCGGAAGGCTCGATCGTCGTGTTTGAAGCCGAGACACTGGCGGAAGCGCAGGCCATGGCCGATGCCGATCCCTTCGTCGCGGCAGGTGTCTTTGCCAGCTATGAAGTCAAGCGCTGGCGCATTGCCATCAATACGACCGGACTGGAGTTCTGATCATGGCCTATTGGCTGATGAAATCGGAGCCCGACGTGTTTTCGTTCGACGACCTCGTGGCCAAGACCGCCAAAGGCGAGGCCGAGGAATGGCATGGGGTGCGCAATTATGCGGCGCGCAACAATATGAAAGCCATGGCGCTGGGCGATGAGGCGTTTTTCTACCATTCCAATATCGGCAAAGAGATCGTGGGGATCATGAAAGTGGTTGCCCTTGCCCATCCCGACAGCACCGGCGAGCTCAACGCCAAGGGCGAGGTGGTGTGGGAATGCGTCGATGTGCAGTCGGTCAAGCCCTTTCCCCGTGCGGTGACCTTAGCCGAGGTCAAGGCTACGCCCGAATTGAGCGAACTTGAGCTGGTCAAGCTGTCGCGGCTTTCGGTGTCGAAAGTCTCGGACGATGAATGGGCCCTGCTGTGCAAGATGGGCGGGCTGTAAGCGCCAGACCGATATCAGGCCGGATTAGATCGGTTCACCTTTGAACCGACGCATTTCTCCCGCTGGGCCGTGCTGCTGCAACCGCACGCTCCCCATGATCAAGCGATAGTGCAATAGATGCTGACTTCTCAGCCAGCACCTTCCTGTCGGAAGCCATATCCCGGCTTTCGCCGGGATATGGCAGTGTGTTTTCAAAAGGCCGCGACGCCTATGCCGATTTGGAGGCGCGGCTCATGCGCTTGCGATCGTTCGGATCGAGCCAGATCTTGCGCAGACGGATCGACTTGGGTGTCACCTCGACATATTCGTCATCGGCGATATAGCCGATCGACTGCTCCAGCGTCAGCTTCTTGGGCGTGGTCAGGCGCACCGCTTCGTCCTTGGACGTTGTACGGATATTGGTGAGCTGCTTGCCCTTGAGCGCATTGACCTCAAGGTCGTTCTCGCGGGAATGCTCGCCAATGATCATGCCTTCATAAATATCGACGCCAGCGTCGATCATGATCGGGCCGCGATCTTCGAGGTTCCAGAGGGCAAAGGCCACGGACTGGCCGGTGCCATTGGAGATCAGCACACCGGTGCGGCGGCTGGCCAGCTCGCCCTTATAAGGGACGAAATCGTGGAACAGACGGTTGAAGATGGCGGTGCCGCGCGTGTCGCTCAGCAGCTCGGCCTGGTAGCCGATCAGTGAACGTGTCGGCACGAGCAGGCGAATACGGGTGCGGCCAACGCCGGACGGGCGCATGTCGGTGAGTTCACCCTTACGCTCGGTAAGCTTCTGCACCACCGCGCCGGTATGCTCATCATCAACGTCGATGATGACCTCTTCGACCGGCTCCATTTTGACGCCGTTTTCTTCCTTGAACAGCACTTTCGGGCGACCGATGGTAAGCTCAAAGCCTTCGCGGCGCATGTTTTCGATCAACACGGCCAGCTGCAACTCGCCGCGGCCAGCAACATCGTAGGAATCATTGTCGTCGCCGGGGGTCACGCGAATGGCCACATTGCCTTCGGCTTCACGCATCAGGCGCTCGCGGATCACGCGGGACTGCACCTTGTCACCTTCGCGGCCAGCAAGCGGACCATCATTGATGCGGAAGGTCACCGACAGGGTCGGGGGATCGATGGGCTTGGCTGCCAGCGGCACGGTGACGGAAGGCACGGCGATGGTGTCGGCCACAGTCGAGGTTTCAAGCCCGGCAATGGCGACAATGTCACCGGCTTCGCCGATATCGATCGGATTGCGCTCAAGGCCGCGGAAAGCCAGAACCTTGGACACGCGGCCCTTTTCAACGATCTTGCCATCGCGGTTCAGCGTATGAATGGCGTCACCAGCCTTGACGGAACCGGAGGTGATGCGGCCGGTCAGGATACGGCCAAGGAACGGATTGCGCTCGATGGTGGTGACCAGCATCTTGAACGGACCCTCTTCCACCTTGGGCTCGGGCACATGCGCGACAACCTTGTCGAGCAGCGGCGCAAGGCTTTCGCGGGCACCATCTGGCTCGTTGGCCATCCAGCCCAGCTTTGCCGCGCCGTAGAGCACCGGGAAATCAAGCTGCTCGGAAGTGGCATCCAGCGCGACGAAGAGATCAAAGATCTCTTCAAGCACTTCCAGATGCCGCTCATCGGACTTGTCGATCTTGTTGATGGCAACGATGGGACGCAGACCCTGCGCCAGTGCCTTGCCAAGCACGAACTTGGTCTGCGGCATCGGGCCTTCGGCCGCGTCGACCAGCAGAACCACGCCATCGACCATGGACAGAATGCGTTCCACTTCGCCGCCGAAATCGGCGTGGCCGGGCGTATCCACGATATTGATGCGGGTGTCATTCCACATCAGCGAGGTCACCTTGGCCAGAATGGTGATGCCGCGCTCGCGCTCGATATCATTGCTGTCCATGGCGCGTTCTTCGACGCGTTCATTTTCGCGGAACGAGCCGGACTGCTTGAGCAGAACGTCGATCAGAGTGGTCTTGCCATGGTCGACGTGTGCGATGATGGCGATATTGCGCAGGGCCATGAGGGTCCGCCTTGTTGGCACGATCCGCAAAACCGCCCCACGGGAGTGATCCTCTTGTGGGCTGGCCAGAACAAACCATGCGATATGAGTTTGCCAAGGCCGAAATGAAGGGGAGGCCCGGCAGGGTCGCGCGGTCCATAACGCAAGAGGCTCGATTTCACAAGGTTTCAATATGCAGGGCGGGGATGCGATTCGCCCGGGCGACCGCTCTACCCCTAAATTGACGTTGCATTAATCATAATCAGAGACGCTTTCCTGACTACCTTTGTCGAGGGGGCCTCATGATGAAGACCTGTATGGTAGCGCTGCTCAGTCTTGCAATAACCGGAACCAGCGGCGCATTCGACCAGTTTGCGCCTTCTTCTGCCCTGCGCGGCGGATATGACTGGAGCGGAGCCTATGTCGGCGGGCATGTCGGCTATGGCTGGGGTGGGGCAACGAACGATTATTGGGACCCAGGCCTTCTCGCCTGGGCGACTGATGGCGACATAAGTTATAATAGCCTAGTCGGTGGCCTTCACATTGGCTTCCAGCAGCAGTTCAGTTCACTTGTTGCGGGTGTTGAAGCCGATTTCAGCCTGTCCAGATACAAGGGTGACGATTCAATGGTCGCCGGGCGCATCAACGAAATTGCGATCAATTCGATGGGCTCGCTTCGCGGCCGCTTGGGTGTGGTCGCCGATAAGCTTTTGATATACGGCACGGCCGGTCTAGCACTCGCCCAGTTTGAAAAGACTGATCTCCATGGCGGCGTCCCCGCCAATGCACAGTGGGCAGGCGGCTGGGTAGCAGGTGGTGGCGCGGAGATGGCGCTCGACAGCAATTGGGTCATTCGCGCCGAATATCTCCATACCCGCCTCAACGACATTGAGACTGGTATCAACGTAAACGACCCGCCTGTTGTTGGTAGTTATACGCACCGCGCCAATGCGCCGACAATCAATGTGTTGCGCGTTGGCGCCAATTATAGGTTCTAGCGTAGCGAACGCGGCAGGTCGCCCGATTGCCAGAGGCCAAGACCGAACCCGTCCGGATCAAGAAAGTCAGCACTCCAGCCGCCCGGGGCCTCGGAGACGGGGGTGACGATGGTGACGCCCTTTGCCGCCAGGTCGGCCACGATGTCATCGATCCCGCCCTCGGTTACGTCGAAGACCAGGGCCGGACTATTGCCGCGCTGCGCCTCCATTTCAAAGAAAATCAGGTCGAGCCCGCTTTCCAGCTGCCCCTGCAGCCAAAACGGCTCAGCCCCTTCCATCCGTTCAAGGCCGAGATTGAACGTTTCATTATAAAAGGCTTCGGTGCGGGCGATGTCGGAAACGTAGAAAACCACGCTGGCGCTTTTCGGCTTGAAGCTCATGATGAGCCCTCCTTGCTGGTGACGTCATCCAATTGCGGCCCAGCCCCTGGCGTCACGAGGCCTTCTGCTTGGATTGAGCCTTTGCGGCCTCTGAATGCAGCAAATTGGCCAGCGTGTTCGACTGCAAGGGCGGTGAGAACAGGTAGCCCTGCACTTCCGACACGCCATAATCGCGCACCAGGGCCATCTGTTCTTCGGTTTCCACGCCTTCAGCGGTCGTCACCATGCCCAGCGATTGCCCCAGCCCGATCACCGCCTTGATAATGGCGCGGCTATCATTGCGGGTGGTCAGATCGGCCATGAAGGAGCGATCGATCTTGATCTTGTCAAAGGGAAAACTGCGCAGATAGGAGAGCGAGGAATAGCCGGTGCCGAAATCGTCCATGCAGATGCGAACGCCCAGTTCGCGCAATTCATGCAGGGCCGCGATGGTCGAATCGCTATCGGTCAGCAAGAGGCTTTCGGTGATTTCCAGCTCCAGCCGCGTCGGCTCCAGCTTTGCCCCCGCCAAAGCCGCCCGTACCTGACGCACCAGGGCCTTGTTGCGGAACTGGACCGGCGAGAGGTTGACCGCCACCCGCACATTTTTTGGCCAGGCGGCGGCGGCGCGGCAGGCCTCGTGCAACACCCATTCCCCGATCGCCACGATCAGCCCGGTATCCTCGGCCACCGGCACGAATTCGCTGGGCGGAACGGTGCGGCCTTCATAGTCCCAGCGCAGCAGCGCTTCGACGCAGGTCACCCGATTTTCATCCACGCCGAGCAGCGGCTGGTACATCAGGCGCAATTGCTCGCGCTGTATGGCCATGCGCAGGCCCGCTTCGATGGAGCGACGCTGCTGCAATTCGGCATCCATGCCAGCTTCAAAGAAATGATAGGTCGAGCGGCCCTCCGACTTGGCCTTGTAGAGCGCCAGATCGGCATTCTTGACCAATTGATCGGTGCTCGTGCCATCGCCCGGACCAACGGCGATGCCGACCGACGCCCCGATCTCGATCTGCTGGCCGCCAATATTCATCGGCGCCCGCATGGTCTTGATAATCCGGTCAGCCACCCGCGCGGCCATGTCCACCCCGTCAATCGGGCGCAGCAGCAGCGCAAATTCATCGCCCCCCAACCGCGCCAGCAGGTCGGTTTCCCGCGACGTGCCCCAGAGCCGCACAGCCGCCTGCTTGATCACCTCATCGCCCACCGCATGGCCCAGTGTGTCATTGACCGCCTTGAAATGATCGAGGTCGATATAGATCACGGCCGCCATTTCGCCGCGCTGCAAGGCCGCTTCCGTGCGCGCCATCTGATCGAGGAATTCGATGCGATTGGGCAGGTCGGTCAGGGCGTCATGGCGTGCCAGATGGCGGATGCGCGCTTCGGCCTGCCGCTGCTCGGTGATGTCCTCATGGGTGGAGACCCAGCCGCCATCCTTCATCGGATGGTGCTGCATCAGGATCGTACGGCCATTCAGCTCATGGATATTCTTGCCATATTCGCGCTTGGCGATCACCTCGCGCCGCCAGGCGATATATTCATCCGTGCTGCCGCTGGCCGACATGCCCATGTCAAACAGATGGCTCAGGATATCTTCGAGCTGGGTGCCTGGCCGCAGCAGCGTCACCGGCAGATTATAGATGCGCGCATAGGGTTCGTTGCAGATCACCAGCCGACCACGTGCATCCATCATGCACAGGCCAATGGAAATATTGTTCACCGCCGCATCGAGCCGGATATTCTGCCGCTCCAGCTCCAGCTTGCGTTTTTGCTGGCTTTCCGAACGGGCAATCTCGTCGGTAATGTCCTCGTGGGTGACCACCCAGCCCAGATTCTCGTTATAGATATGGGCCGTCTCGATGATGCGGCCGCCCTGCACCACTTCCTGGCTCTTGGCGCGCGAGCCGTCGCGGTTGGCCAGCAATTCGCTGGTATAATGCTCGTAAAAGCCGTCAGGGCTGTGGCCGGGATGATTGCCCAGCCCTGCCGAAAGATGCACGACTTCTTCCAGCGTCATGCCGCGCTTGATGGCTTCACGCGGAAAACCGTAGAAATCGCGGTAATGCTTGTTCCACATCAGCAGGCGGAATTGCGGCGACCAGACGCAAAAGCCATAGGGGATGCTTTCCAGCGCCGCATCGAGCAGCAACGCCTCAGCCACCTCCCCCACTTTTCCAGCATCGTCTGAACGCATCGAACCTCCCAGTTCCCCAACGCTTCAGCGGAGGCGGTGCAAAGGCTAATCCGCCGTGCTTAACGAGCGATTAAGTCGGCTGTTCCTGATCGATCATATTGGCGCCCAGCCATTCGGCCACGCATGCCGCGCCCTGTTCGGGCGTCAGCATAGCCATATCGAGCCGCAGAACATAGTTTTTTCCCAGATGCACGGCCTCCTGCCAGCGCAGAACCGGCGCAGGAATGCCGGGGCCTGCCACATAGAATCCGTTTTGCGGATCGGCATTGCGCCTTGCCATGATGGTGTCGAGATCGCAGTCGATCCCGATCAGGATCGCATCCCTATTCAGTCCGGCTAGTTCCCGCGCCATGATCCGGAGGGGATCAAACCCGCTGGCATAATCGAAATGCAGGCCGAGATCGGCGACAACGTCAAAGCCATCGCGGGCCAGCCGGGCCATATGCGCAAAAAAGGCGCCATAGAGCCTGACGACATCGGCTTCGAGGTCAGCCCGCTCGCCACCGGGCCGCAGGCCAATGCCCGGCATCAGCGCGGCAGGCAGGCTCGCATTGAAGGCATCGACGCCCCAATTGACCCAATTTCCAGGCACATTGGCCTGAATGGCCCGGGCCAGTGAGGACTTGCCCGAGCGCGGTGCGCCATTGAGGATGAGGATGCGACCGGTCATGACCATGCGGCTCCTTTGTCGCTGGTCTTCCCTCAAGAGGACCCTTTGCACAATGTTTTCGCTCAATCTTTCCGCATCTATCGGTGCGGCATCTCCCCCTTGACGGGGGAGGATGGGAGGGGGTGCGGGAGCCACGATTTCTCAGCTTGCCGACACCCCTCCCCAGCCCTCCCCGTCAAGGGGAGGGTGCATATCGCGTTCGTTGCTGCTCCGGGGAAAGACCGGAATCAGCCACGCGCCTTGGCGTTGCGGGCAGCCCAGGTCTTGAGTCGCAAGCCATTGAGGCGGATGAAGCCTTCGGCGTCCTTATGATCATAGGCCACCGCACCTTCTTCGAAGGTCACCAGATCCATCGAATAAAGGCTATGCGGCGAGGTGCGGGCGATAACGCTGGCCGAACCCTTATAGAGCTTGACCGTAACCTCGCCGGTGACGAATTGCTGGCTCTTGTCGATCAGGGCCTGCAGCATGTCGCGCTCGGGGGAATACCAGAAGCCATTATAGATCAGCTCGGCATATTTGGGCATCAGCTCATCCTTGAGATGGGCTTCGCCACGGTCGAGCGTGATCGATTCGATACCGCGATGCGCGACCAGCAGGATGGTGCCGCCCGGCGTTTCGTAAAGGCCGCGCGACTTCATGCCGACAAAGCGATTTTCGACGAGATCGAGACGGCCCACGCCATGCTTGCCGCCCAGCTCGTTGAGCTTGGTCAGCAGCGCGGCCGGCGAAAGCTTTTCGCCATTGATCGAGACCGGGTCGCCCTTTTCATAGCCGATCGTGATGATTTCGGGCTGATCGGGAGCCTTTTCCGGATCGGTGGTGCGCTGCGGCACATAATCGGGATAGGGCACTGCGGGGTCTTCCAGCACCATGCCTTCGGAGGAGGTGTGCAAGAGATTGGCATCGACCGAGAATGGGGCCTCGCCGCGCTTGTCCTTGGCGATCGGAATCTGGTTGGCTTCGGCATAGGCCAGGAGCGCGGTGCGGCTGCGCAGATCCCATTCACGCCAGGGCGCAATCACCTTGATGGACGGATCGAGCGCATTGGCGGTCAATTCGAACCGCACCTGATCATTGCCCTTGCCGGTGGCGCCGTGGGAAATGGCGTCAGCCCCGGTTTCATGGGCTATTTCAACCAGCCGCTTGGCGATCAACGGGCGGGCGATGGAGGTGCCGAGCAGATACTGGCCCTCATAAACCGTATTGGCGCGGAACATCGGGAAGACGAAATCGCGCACGAATTCCTCGCGCAGATCCTCGATATAGATGTCCTTGATGCCGAACATCTCGGCCTTTTTGCGCGCCGGTTCCAGCTCTTCGCCCTGGCCCAGATCGGCGGTGAAGGTCACCACCTCGCAATCATAGGTTTCCCTGAGCCATTTGAGGATGATGGAGGTGTCGAGCCCGCCCGAATAGGCCAGCACGACCTTTTTGATGTCTTTTGTCATTGCGTTGTCCCCGCAGAAATTATGATGACAGGATAATTCACTCCATACGCAATGAACTTGCGATCATCGCAGGAATAGCGCACAAATTGGCATTATCTGCCAATTTCAGCTTATATAAGCGCACAGCATGTCAGAAAACCTTGACGCGATCGACCGCCGTATTTTGCGAGCATTGCAGCGCAATGGCCGCATGTCCAATGTCGAATTGGCCAATGAAGTGGGCCTGTCCCCCTCGCCCTGCCTGCGGCGGGTCAAGTTACTGGAAGAAAAAGGCATTATCGATCAATATGTTGCGGTGCTCAACGCATCCAAACTGGGGCTGGGCCTGACCGTCTTTGCCCGCATCTGGTTCAAGACGCAGGACGCGGAAACCACCAATCAATTCGCCGAAACCGTGCGGAAATTCCCTGAAGTTGCAGAATGTTATCTGACGACGGGCGAATGCGACGCCATCATGCGCATCGTTACTACGGACCTGCATGCCTATTGGCGGTTCCAGTCGGATTATCTGATGCGCATCCCCTCGGTGCAAAGCGTGAAAACCGACGTGCCTATGGAAACGATCAAGGCGGGGCGGGAATTGCCTTTGTGAGGTCCTGGACCCCTTTGATGAACGAGACACCGCGCCCCTACCGCCATTGACCGAATAATGCGATGGTCCGCCCGAACCTTTTCGAGCAATAGCCATGTCCGTCTTCATTCCCGATCTTACCGTGGTCCTCGCTTTTGCGCTGGCCACCATCATCCTCGCCATCACGCCCGGACCGGACATGGCGCTGCAACTGAGCCGGGCCATCAATTATGGGCGCGCCCATGGCCTCGCGGCCATGTTCGGGGCCATGGCAGGCATTCTGGTGCATACGACATTGGTGGCTTTCGGCATTTCGGTGCTGATCATCGCGGCCCCGCCGCTGTTTCTGGCGCTCAAGATCGTGGGGGCGCTCTATCTGCTTTATCTGGCCTATCAGGCCATCATGCATGGCGGGGGATTGCGCATTGCCGAGGCGGCCAAGCGGACGCCCAGCGTCAGACAGAGTTTCATGACCGGCTTTGGCATCAACCTGCTCAATCCCAAGGTCGTGCTGTTTTTCATGACCTTCCTGCCCCAGTTCGTCGATGCGCATGATCCCGGCGCCACCGGCAAGCTGTTCTTCCTCGGCTTTGAATTCGTGCTGCTGTCGATTCCCTTGGGGCTGATCACTGTGCTGGCCGCCGACTGGCTTGCCGCCGCCTTCAAGCGCAGCAAATGGGTAGAGCGCGTGCTCAATTGGAGCTTTGCCGCGATCTTCACCGCCTTTGCCGCCACGATCCTGACCGCACAGGCCCGCCACTGATGAATTACCGCCACGCCTTTCACGCCGGCAATTTTGCCGATGTGGTCAAGCATACGATCCTCAGCCGCATCCTGGCCTATCTGATGAAGAAGGATGCCGCCTATCGGGTGATCGATACCCATGCCGGTGTCGGGCTTTATGATCTTTCCAGCAACGAGGCCGAGCGTACCGGCGAGTGGCAGGAGGGCGTTGGCCGACTGATCGATGCCCGATTGAAGCCAGACGTGGCCACGCTGCTGGAGCCCTATCTCGGCGCCGTGCGGGCGCGCAATCCCAATGGCAAGCTGCGCTACTATCCCGGCTCTCCCTTCATCACCCGGCACCTGCTGCGCAATCAGGATCGGCTTATGGCGCTGGAACTGCATCCGGGCGACGCCTGGGCGCTGAAGAAAAACTTTGCCGACGACTTTCAGGTGCGCGTCACCAATCTGGATGGTTGGGCCGCTCTGGGCACCCATCTGCCGCCCAAGGAGAAGCGTGGGCTCGTGCTCGTCGATCCGCCTTTCGAGGAAAAGGGCGAATTTTCGCGCATGGCCCAGAGCCTCGAAAAAGCCCATGCCCGCTGGCCCGGCGGCATCTATGCCTATTGGTATCCGATCAAGGAACCACGCGAGGTGGACGCCTATATCAAGGCCCTGAAAGCAACCGGCATTCCGAAGATTCTAAGGATCGAGCTGACCATCGATGCCCCCACGACGCCCCCGCGCCTCCACGGCACCGGCATGATCGTGGTCAACCCGCCCTATGTGCTGGAGCAGGAAATGAAGACGGTGTTGCCGGTGCTGGCGGATTTGCTCAGCGATGATCGGCGCGGGCGGTGGAGTGTGGAGTGGGTGGCGGGGGAATGACGCCTAGAGTCTGAACTCATAATATTTGATCTCAGCTTCGTCGCCGCCGAGATTGCGGTAAAAGCCGATCGCGGCGTCATTGTCCAGTTCCGTACCCAGCCAGGCATCGACACAGCCCAGCTCACGTCCCCAGGCGAAGAGTTCCGCCATCATTGCCCGTCCAATGCCCTGGCGCAGGTGGGTCGTCGCCGTGCCCACTTCATCGACATAAAGCTCGGCCGGTTTGTCGGGATGGCAATGGACCACACCGGCGCATTGGCCCACGATCATGTCCGCGTCGAGGGCAACAACCATGATGTGGCCAGGCATGTTGAGATAGGCGGCCAGGCGCTGGGCATGAATGGGTTCATCAAAGACATCATCGGCGATGTTGCCGAAGAGGACCCTGTCGTTCTTCGTAATGCGCCTGATTTCATAGGTCATATTCTGATCCCTTACAGACGCCGTGCCGTCAGGCTCTTACAGCACAAGCAGCGCGTCACGATCCTTCTTGCTCAGCCGTTCGCTCTCGCTCTTCAATTGCCCGCAGGCGGCAAAAATATCGCGGCCGCGGGGGGTGCGCACCGGGCTGGCATAGCCGGCCTTGTTGACGATATCGGCGAAGCGCTCGATGCGGCTCGACGGCGAGGTGCCGTAATTGGAACCCGGCCAGGGATTGAACGGGATGAGGTTGATCTTGGCGGGAATACCGGCCAACAGCCGCACCAGTTCACGCGCTTCGGCATCGCTGTCATTGATGCCGTCCAGCATCACATATTCAAAGGTGATGCGGCGGGCATTGGACAGGCCGGGATAATTCTTGCAGGCCTCGAGCAAGTCCTTGAGCGGCCATTTCTTGTTGATCGGCACCAGAACGTCGCGCAGATCGTCGCGCACCGCATGCAGCGAAATGGCGAGCATCACATCGATCTCGCGGCCGGTCGGCTCGATATAGGGCACGACGCCGGACGTGGACAGCGTGATGCGACGCTTGGAAATCGACATGCCATCGCCAGCAGAGGCGATGAGCAGCGCCTGTTTGACATTGTCGTAATTATAGAGCGGCTCGCCCATGCCCATCATCACGATATTGGTGATGGCGCGGGATTCCCCGCCGGGAACAAGGCCTCCATCATCGGGGCGCGAACCGCCGGGGAAATCACCCAGGCGCTCGCGGGCCATCAGGATCTGGCCAAGAATTTCACCAGCGGTCAGATTGCGGACCAGCTTCTGCGTGCCGGTATGGCAGAAGGAACAGGTCAGCGTGCAACCGACCTGCGAGGACACACAGAGCGTGCCGCGGTCGCTTTCGGGGATATAGACGGTTTCCACCTCGACCGGTGGCATATTGGGGTTCTGCGGATCGCGGAAACGGAACAGCCATTTGCGCGTGCCATCGACCGAAACCTGTTCGGTGACGATTTCCGGACGGTCTAGATTGAACGTATCGGCAAGCTTCTGCCGCACCGGCTTGGCCACATTGGTCATGCGGTCAAAATCGGTGACCCCGTTCACATAGAGCCAGTTCCAGAGCTGGCTGGCGCGCATGCGGCCTTCCTTTTCGGACACGACCTCATGATTGACCAGCGCTTCGGCCAGCCCGACCTTGGAGAGGCCGATCAGCGACGGACGCGTCGCCGCAACGGGGCGGACGGCACTGGAATGGTCAAGGTTCAGCGCAAGGCTCATGGCGCGACGGGGCTCGGGCATAATGGGAAAGTGTGCGGCCAATATCACAGCGCGCGCCAAAGCGCAAAGTCACGCTGGCGGGAGCGGCGCTGGCTATTCGCCGGGAGCTGCATGGGTCGGCTTTTTTTGCCGACCGAGGGTCAATGCCAGAACCGCGATCGCCGCAGCGCCGACAAACACGATCCCGTAGCTGAGCAGAAATCCGAAATCCGTCATTCTTCCAACTCTCTGAGCGCCAGTCTCGCCAATAAATGTAGGCCTGCACTCGCCAGAATACAACCGAGGACCAGCAGAGGTATCAAAGGGGAGGCCGGGCCTGACACGGCGCTGGCGACCAGCGGCGCGAAACCACCAATACCGAAGAAAGCCATGGCCAGGCCGTTCATATAGTTCGCAGTCAGCTTGCGTTGTTCATTGCGAACAAGCTTGCTCATGCATCAGCACTCGGCGCCCACGGCCTGCTGGGCGGCGGTGGCGCCGGAAAGCGAATAGGTCTGCACGATACTGCTGCCATCGGCTGCAACGCCCTGCACCGTCACGGTCGAACCCGCGCGGATGGCAGAGGCCAGATTGGCCGACTGGCTGGCATCGTCGAGCCAGGCGGCATCGCCCTGCGTGAACAGATTAAAGCTCTGCCCGCCTACGGATACCGTGGCCAAAGAGCCGGTCTGGAACGTATAGCCCGCGACCACATTGAACTCATTGGTCACATTCTCGCCAGGGCGGGTGGTGACATAGAGATAGGCATCGCCATAGCCTGCCGGTGTCGGCTGGGTGCTCTTGGGCTTTGTCATGGCAAAGCAGACCTTGCCTGCCCCGTCATCGGCGGCATAGCTCGACCAATCCCGAAAATCCCCCAGCACACGCGCCGATTGCGCCTGAACCGGCAAAATGCTCGCAGCTGCGACGACAAGGGCGATGGCTAGGGATCGGATCATCGAATTCGTGCTCTTTTCAACAAAGCAAAGGGCGGCGGACCCGGAAGGCCCGACGCCCAGTTATGGTGTTTGTGCCGTCGGGGGCAAGCCCTTACTGGCAGGCCGCATCAATGGCGTTCATGGCCGCGGTAGCGCCGGACAGCGAATAGGTATCCACCGTATTGGTGCCGCGCTGGCTGGTGCCGCGAACGGTCATCTGGCTGCCGGCCTTGAAGGCCGTGACAAACCCGGCTTCATCGCCCGCCGAGGCCAGCCATGCGGTCGAGCCGCGCGCCGCCATGGTATAGGAGCGGCCATCAATGCTGACCGAAGCCTTGGCGTCGCTGGTATTATAGGGGTAGCCGATCTGGGTCTGCGCTTCGTTCTTGGAGCCCATGCCCTTGCGGTGCACGATCAGGAACTTGATCGGATCGCGGTTGGCGCCTGCCGGTTCACTCTTGGTCGGTTCACCAATGATGAAGCAGAGCTGACCACTGGCATCGCTGGCGGTATAAGCAGACCACGCATTGAACGTGCCCAGTTCCGTCGCCTGCTGCGCATGCGCTGCCGGCGCCAGAGCCATGAACGCTGCGACCGCGAGCCCGAGCCTGAGGCCACCGGTTTTCATCGTCATCGCCAATTCTTCCTCTTGTCTTGTGCCGTTCGGGGCAATGTCCTACCCGCGAGAGAATGACCCGAACATGGTTACCAAGGTGTCAAATCCGCCTGTCTTTGACTGCATTTGCTTCAAATGAAAGCCAATCGCGGCGGCAATTTGGCGAAACGGGCCTGTCCCGCCCGGTTTGCGCGGGAAGGGTTAAGACATGGCTAACAGATGCGTGACCGCTGTGTTCTACGCCGCCAGCGGATAGGATTGCTCCACCAGATAGGGTCCGCCGCCCACCGAATCACGGCTGGAAAACAGCACGAACCGCGTCGGCACAAAACTGAGCGGCTCGAACCGCGCCGCTTCGGCAATAAAGCGCGCAACATCCGCCGCCGCCGTGCCGCGCAGCCGCGCCAATGTGACATGCGGCACGAATTTTCGCCCTTCAGGCTGCAATCCGATCCGTTGCAGCACCCGCTCCTGCGCCGCCTGCAGCCGGTTCAAGTCCTCGGACGGCTCAACACCGGCAAACAGCGCGCGCGGCTTGTCGCCGCCAAAACTGCCCAGATGGGTCAGGCGCAAGGAAAAGCGCAGGGAATTGGACAACCGGTCAAGGCTGTCAGCCACCTCATCGGCGGTATTATGGTCGACATCGCCGATAAAGCGCAGGGTGATGTGGTAGTTTTCCGCATCGATCCAGCGGGCACCTGTGAGCCCGCCGCGTTTGAGAGAAAGAGCGAACGCGATCTCCGGCGGAATTTCAAGGCCGGTAAAAAGCCGGGGCATGATGTTCTTCCTCTAGCCAAGGAGCCCGATTCTGCGCCCCCAGCCTAACACAATGATTTTATCGGGCCAGTTCAGATGCCGCAGGCGGCCATTTATCCTTGTCAATCAAGGAGACTATCCCCATATTCCGTGCCAAGTGGCAAAAGCCAATTGCCCCCGGCGGTGTCAGAACCGCGAAGTTTAGTTTCGGGAAAGGAGCCTGAGAATGGCTGAATATGACCGTCAGACCCTCAATGCGCGGGCCGGTTCGGCCTTGGCCATCGATGAGGGCCTGCGCAGCTATATGCTGCGTGTTTACAATTATATGGGCCTCGGCCTTGTCGTGACCGGCGCTGTTGCCTGGTTCACCAGCCAGTGGGCAATGTCCAGCCAGGCCAATGCAGAGCTGCTCTATGGCAGCCCGCTGGCATGGGTGCTGATGCTCTCCCCGCTGGCCTTCGTGCTGGTGCTGAGCTTTGGCATCAACAAGCTGTCCGTCCCCGCTGCACAGGCCGTTTTCTGGGCCTTCGCCGCCGTGATGGGCCTGTCGCTCAGCTCTATCTTCCTCGTCTATACCGGCGCGTCCATCGCCAAGGTGTTCTTCATCACCGCCGCCACTTTCGGCGCGATGAGCCTTTATGGCTACACCACCAAGCGCGACCTGACCGGCATGGGCAATTTCCTGATGATGGGCCTGATCGGCATCATCATCGCCTCGATCGTCAATATCTTCATGCAGTCCTCGATGATGGAATTCGTCATCTCGGTGGTCGGCGTGCTGATCTTCACGGGCCTCACCGCCTATGACACGCAGAAGATCAAGGAAAGCTATTCCGAGCATTACGGTGCCGACGTGATGGCCAAGAACGCCATCATGGGCGCTCTCAGCCTCTATCTCGACTTCATCAACCTCTTCATGATGCTGCTCCGCCTGTTCGGCAACCGCGAGTAGTCGCAAAAGACTTGATGGCCCGATCAAACAAATTGGTTGGACGAAAAATCGGACCGCAGCTTACAAAAGCTGCGGTCTTTTTCTTTGTGTAGCGCCCCATGCCCGATATTATCCTGCGTCCCTTCGCCTGGTCCGATATTCCCGCCATCACCGCGATCTATCGCCATTATGTCGAGCATAGCGCCATTACCTTCGACACCGAGGCGCCCGGGGAAGCGGCGATTGCCGAGAAATATGCGGGCCTTGTCAAGCTTGGCCATCCCCTGATCATCGCCGAGCGAGCGGGTAAAGTTGCAGGCTATGCCTATGCCAGCTTCTACCGGCCACGCGCCGCCTATCGCTTCACTTGCGAGGATTCGATTTATCTCGACCCCGCCGAAACGGGCAGAGGGCTGGGGCGGCTGTTGCTGACCGAATTGCTCGACCAGTCGAAAGCCTTCGGCTTCAAGCAGATGCTGGCCGTGATTACCGCAGACACCGCCAATTCCATTGCCATCCACGAAAAATTCGGTTTCGAACGCGTCGGCTATTATTCTGCGGTCGGCTATAAATTTGATCGCTGGCACGACATCGTGCATCTGCAAAAGGCGCTTTAGCCGCATGGCGGTGCTGCATCTCATGGTGGGCCTGCCCGGCTCGGGCAAGACCACGCGGGCTATTCAACTGGCGGCTGAAACCGGCGCATTGCGCCTGACGCCGGATGAATGGCAGACCCGCCTGTTCGGAAACGACATGCACCATCCCGATCATGAACGGCGCCATGACGAGGTCGAGGCACTGATGTGGGAGATTGCCGCTGCGCTGTTGCCGCGCGGGGCCGATGTCATCCTCGATTTCGGCTTCTGGTCACGCACTGAGCGGGCCGAATTCGCCCGTCGTGCTCAATCGCTCGGAGCCGAATGTCGGATCGACTATCAGCCGGTCACCATGGACGAGCTGGAGCGCCGCATCAAAGTCCGCAATGGAAAGACCGACGCCGGCCATTATGTCATTCCCCTGCCGCTGCTGCAGCAGTGGGCGGGATTATTCGAACCGCCCGACACAGACGAATTGTCAGGGTATTTGAACGGCTGATGCGGAGGGGGCGATATTGGCGGCAAGCGCCTTGCGCATCGGATAGCCATTGACCATGCGGCCACTGGCTTGCGGACCATCGGCAAGCCAGCCCGCTTTCTCGTAAAAGGTCTTTGCCGTGGCCGTCGCCTCCAGCCGCCCCTCGGCATAGCCGAGCGCAAATAGTTCCGCCTCCAGCCGCGCCAGCATCAATTTGCTGACGCCGGAAAAACGCGCTTCGGGGGCGACATAGTTGAGCGCAATATCGCCCGCGCGGGTTATCGCACCAACGGTGAGGATCGCCTCACCAGCATCGGCCACGAACATCATCATGTCCGTATTCGCCAGCATCGCGGCCACGTTGCTCGGGCTTTTGTTGCGCAGCCATGCCGCGAGCTTGGCCGGATCATTGTCATGATCGGCAGCGCAAAGGCCCAGAATGGAATTCATCAGCACGCGGCTCATGGCCGGAACATCCTCGTTCCGGGCGGGACGAATGGAAGCGCTCAACCGACCACGACCAGATCGGGATCGAGCACGCGCAGCACCTGCGCCAGATCATGGCCGCGCTTGAGGATCGTGCCCTGCTGATTGGTGACCATGTACTGGCCCTGCCTGTTGCGCAGTTTGGGGTTTTTCTCCACCACGAAAAGCGGGCGTTCCGAAACACGCGCATAGATGGAAAACAGCGCCCTGTCCTTGAGAAAATCCATGGCGTAATCGCGCCATTCCCCCTGCCCGACCTTGCGGCCATAGACAGAGAGTATCTGCATCAATTCGCGGCGGTCGAAGGCAATGAGAGTTTGCACGGGGCTTTTGTGTTGCGCCTGCGGTTCTCCCACATGCACCAGCGAAAGATTGCCCTGAGACTTGTCTGCGGGAGAAAACACGCCGCCTCTAAATCTGTGTCATCACCCCGTCATGATCGACGCATTTCGCCGGCAAGGCAAGAGGATGAAATTCCCTATTTTGGCCATGATCTGTCCCTGATCACGCCCCATTGGCTCGTCATGGTTCAACCATTGCCTCCAGTGGCTGGCAATCGAGCCGACCGAGCCCCCAAACCATGACGCCCGGTTGCCAGCCGCCCCCCAATTGAGTTGACCAAGTCAGTCACCCGCTCCTCACTCCAGGGAGCGGGTTCTTTTTGCTTAAAGCGCGTAGCGATCTTTCAGATTCGCTCGGTGCGCTTCAGCCCTTTGTTTCGTCCATGTCTTCATCCCGAAACCGGTGCCCACTTTCGGGAGACATGCTCTAATTGTCAGAACTCGAAGCGGGCAGCGCCCAGAATGGGTCCGGGCAGGCCATTGCGCTCGTCCTGCACCAGAATGGCAAGACCGATATTGCCCTTTTCAGCGCCCGACAGTCCGGCCAGCGGCAATTTGATTTCAGTGCCGCTTTTCGCCTCCCAGGCGCCAAGGATCTGCCGATCCGTCACCACCTGCGTATAGACCATGTTCTTGCCGGCATTTTCGCCCGCATCAATGCCGACATCGGCCCGCACCAGATAGCGCACCAGCCAGATCGAGGCATCCTGCAAACTGTCATCTGCGGGAATGGTCACGGCCAGCATATCGCCTTGAAGTGCAAGACCGACGGCCAGCGGCAATTGCGCCGAGGCCAGCGCGTCATGCACCGCGTCACGCTTGGAGCCGACCACGCCCTCTGCACCATTGACCACCATTTGCGGAGTATAGATGCGCGATGACCCCCAGCTCTTGGCATAATTGCGCTGCCGATCGGAAAATGTCCGCGTGCCGAATGTGTCTTCCCAGCCGATATAGTCCCAATAGTCGACATGATAGGCCAGGGCCACCACATCGCCGCGCTCGGCAAGGCTGGTAAGAAGGGCATCGGCGGGCGGGCAGGACGCGCAGCCCTGACTGGTGAACAGCTCGACCACAGCCCTTGGCGATTTCATCACCTCACCCGCAGGCGAGCCCGCCGCCAAGGCGAGGAAAAAAGCGGGACCGGCAATCAGGCCAAGCAACAGGCGGGTAAACATGGAAACGGTTTTAAGCCGCCCGGACGCCGCCTGCCTAGTCAAAAGCGGGTGAGAGGCGGCAAGTTTTGCTTTATGCGGCAAAACGGGGCCGATTCATCGATGTAAGCGCTGCTTACGCCGCGACCAGACTGCGCAGCACATAGTGCAGAATGCCGCCATTGCGGAAATAATCCAGCTCATTGGCGGTATCGATGCGGCAGCGGGTTTCGATCGTCAGCACTTCGCCATTGGCGCGGGTGATTTTCACCGGAACAAGGGCGCGCGGCTCGATGGTTTCGACCCCGGCAATATCCACGCGCTCGGAGCCATCAAGACCCAGGCTCTGCCAGCTTTCGCCATCCTTGAACTGCAGCGGAATGACGCCCATGCCAACGAGGTTGGAGCGGTGAATACGTTCAAAGCTCTGCGCGATCACTGCCTTGACGCCCAAAAGATTGGTGCCCTTTGCCGCCCAGTCCCGCGAAGAGCCGGTGCCATATTCCTTGCCTGCAAAGATCACCAGCGGCGTATTCTCGGCGTGATAGGCCATGGCGGCGTCATAGATCGGCATCTGTGAGCCATCCGGCCCCTTGGTGAAGCCGCCCTCGACCCCATCCAGCATCATGTTCTTGATGCGGATATTGGCAAAGGTGCCGCGCATCATGATCTCATGATTGCCGCGCCGCGAGCCATAGGAATTGAAATCCTTTGGCGCGACCTGCCGCTCGACCAGATATTGACCCGCCGGTGTCCCCGCCTTGAACGAGCCGGCCGGAGAAATATGGTCGGTGGTGATGGAATCAAGGAACAGCGCCAGCACCCGCGCCGAAACCACATCGGTCACCGGCTTGGGCTCGATCGTCAGACCCTCGAAATAGGGCGGGTTCTGCACATAGGTGGAGGCCGAATTCCAGCCATAGGTTTCGCCGCCTTCCACCGCGATGGCCTGCCAATTGCTGTCGCCCTTGAACACATCCGAATAGCGCGAGCGGAACATGTCGGCATTGACGTGTTTGCGCACGATCTCGGCAATCTCGTGATTACTGGGCCAGAGGTCCTTGAGATAAACCGGCTTGCCATCCTTGCCGGTGCCCAAGGGCTCGGTGGTGATGTCGATATTGAGCGTGCCGAGCAGGGCATAGGCCACGACTAAAGGCGGCGAGGCGAGATAATTGGCCCGCACGTCGGGGTTCACGCGGCCCTCGAAATTGCGGTTGCCCGACAGCACCGAGGCAGCGACCAGCTTGTTCTCGTTGATCGTATCGGAAATGGCCTGCGGCAAGGGACCGGAATTGCCGATACAGGTGGTGCAGCCATAACCGACGAGGTTGAAACCGAGGGCGTTGAGATCATCCTGCAGGCCCGAAGCGGTCAGGTAATCGGTCACCACCTGCGAGCCGGGGGCGAGAGACGTCTTCACCCATGGTTTTGAATTGAGACCAAGCGCCCGCGCCTTGCGCGCCACGAGGCCAGCGGCCACCAGCACTGAGGGATTGGACGTATTGGTGCAGGAGGTGATGGCGGCAATCACCACCGAACCATCGGAAATGCCGTAATCCTGTCCGTCGACCGGGAACGCGGCTTCCTCAGGCAGATCATCCACGCCATTGGCGCCCTCGTCGACAAAGCGGCTTTCCTGCTTGTCGGCTGGCAATTTGGTGCGCTCGATCCGGCCACCTGAAAGCTCCGGCAGCGCTGCGGCAAAGGCAGAAGTGACATCTTTCAGCGCCACGCGGTCCTGCGGGCGCTTGGGGCCAGAGAGCGAGGGCACGACTGTCGAGAGGTCCAGTTCGAGACTATCGGTAAATACCGGATCAGGACTGTCCGAGGTGCGGAACATGCCCTGCGCCTTGGAATAGGCCTCGACCAATGCCACCCGTTCGGGATCGCGGCCCGTGGTAGAGAGATATTTGAGCGTATCGGCATCGACCGGGAAGAAGCCGCAGGTCGCACCATATTCGGGCGCCATATTGGCAATGGTGGCCTGATCTTCGAGGCTGAGATGGTCGAGGCCCGGCCCATAAAATTCCACGAACTTGCCGACCACGCCCTTTTTGCGCAGCATTTCGGTGACGGTCAGCACCAGGTCGGTGGCGGTAATGCCCTCATTGATCTTGCCGACGAGCTTGAAGCCGATCACTTCGGGGATCAGCATGGTGACGGGCTGGCCCAGCATGGCCGCTTCCGCCTCGATGCCGCCCACGCCCCAGCCCAGCACTGCCAGACCATTGACCATGGTCGTGTGCGAATCGGTGCCCACCAGCGTGTCGGGATAGGCGACGGTTTCGCCGTTTTCCTGCTTGGTCCAGACCGTCTGGGCCAGATATTCAAGGTTCACCTGATGACAGATGCCGGTGCCGGGGGGAACGACCCGGAAATTATCGAAGGCCGACTGGCCCCAGCGCAGGAATTCATAGCGCTCGCCATTGCGCTCATATTCGAGATCGACATTCTGCTGGAAGGCCAGCGCGGTGCCAAAGCTGTCCACCATCACCGAATGGTCGATGACAAGGTCGACAGGCACCAGCGGATTGATCTTTTGCGGATCGGCGCCAAGCTTGGCCGTGGCGTCGCGCATGGCGGCGAGGTCCACCACGGCGGGAACGCCGGTAAAATCCTGCATCAGCACCCGCGCCGGGCGATACTGGATTTCATATTCGGAGGTGCGGGACACGAGCCAGGCGGCAATGGCCTCGATATCCTGCTTCTTGACCGTTCTATTGTCCTCAAAGCGCAGCAGGTTTTCCAGCACCACCTTCATCGAAGCCGGCAGTCGGGACACACCGGCCAGGCCATTCTTTTCCGCTTCGACAATGGAATAATAGGTATAGCTCTTGCCGCCCACGTTTAGCGTCGACTTCGCGTTGAAGCTATTGATCTGTGTCATGATACTCCGCCCTGTTTGCTGCTAGCTGGAGTTCCGAACAGATGGGGCCGCCGGAAGTTCCGCGCTTTTTGGAATGAGTCCAAACTGCTCAAGATATAGCCTTTCGCATTTGGCCTTGCCAGTACGACCATAGGTTCAATACGAGATGAGGCCATGACAGAAAGGCAAGTCCGCGCGCAGCTTATCGTTGAAACCAAAGGCCTTGCCTGCGGACGCGGCGAGACCATGCTCGTGCGCGACCTCGATCTTGAGCTGTCCTCGGGTCATGGGCTTTTGCTGCGCGGACCCAATGGCTCGGGCAAATCCACCCTGCTTTTGACCCTTGCCGGACTGCTGCCGCCACTGGCGGGAAAAGTTCATTTCTCCGGCCATGACCCGGACAATGGGCCGGTCCTGCATTATTGCGGCCATCGCAATGGCATTCGCCCGCGCCTCAGCGTCAGCGAAACCCTCGGCTTCTGGGCCGCCATCAATGGCGCTTTCGGCCTTTCCATCGCTGCGGCGCTGGAAAAGGTCGGCCTTGCCGGGACGGCAAAGCTCGATGCGGGCTATCTCTCCGCCGGGCAGCAAAGGCGGCTGGCGCTGGCGCGGCTCCTCGTCTCGCCCCGTCCGCTCTGGCTGCTCGACGAACCCACCGCAGCGCTCGACAAGCAAGGCCATGCGCTGGTCGGCACATTGCTGTCCGATCATCTCGCCGGGGGCGGGCTCGCCATCATCGCCACCCATGACGAGATTGCCCTGGAAGGCCTCGACACGCTGATGCTGGGGGGCAGGGCATGACAGGCTTTCTGGCGACGCTGCAGCGCGAATTGAGGCTCTCGCTTGCCGGTAGCGGCGAAATTCTGACGCTGCTGCTGTTTTTCATCATTACCGGGGCTCTGGTGCCCTTTGCCGTTGGCCCCGACAAGGAATTGCTGGCGCGCATCGCCCCCGGCATCGTCTGGATCGCGGCGTTTCTGTCCATGCTGATCGGGCTCGAAAAACTGTTCCGGCCCGACCGCGACGACGGCACGCTGGCGCTTTATCGCCTCGCCGATCTGCCGCTGTCCGCCATCATTGCCGCAAAAGTGATCGCCCATTGGCTGACCAGCGCGCTGCCCCTGATCATCGCCACCCCGTTTCTGGCGCTGATCCTGGCCATGGATGTGCCCACCTTCTGGCGCACGATCGTGTCGCTGCTGCTCGGCACTCCGGCCCTGGCCGCTTTCGGCGCCTTCGGGGCCGCGATAACCGTGGCTATCAGGCGCGGCGGTCTGCTCGCTCCAATCCTGATTGCGCCGCTCTGTGTCCCTGTCCTGATCTTCGGCGTTGGCGCCATTGCTCCGATGGGCGGACCCGATCAGGCCAGCGCCGCTCTGCTCTTCCTTGCGGCACTCAGTCTCATCTCGGTGAGCCTGTCTCCCTTCGCCGCAGCACTTGCGATAGATTGGGGAGAGGAATAGTGCCCTTCTGTCATTCACCGGGTCATGCTCTGACCCTTTTCAGTGATCGAGCTCCATGACGATCGACGATACCACACCCAAAATGCGCTGGTGGGACCGACTGGCCCATCCCGGCCAATTCATGATCTGGACGGCCTATTTCATCTGGCCACTGATCATCATCACCGCCATTCTCATGGGGCTGGGGCTCTATTTCGTTTTCTTCAATTCGCCCGCCGATTACCAGATGGGTGACACGGTGCGCATCATGTATGTGCATGTGCCCACCGCCTGGCTCAGCCAGTTCGTCTATGGCGCCATGAGCGTTTCGGCTCTGGGCACGCTGGTCTGGCGTCATCCCATGGCCGATGTGTCCATGAAAGCCGCCGCACCGCTGGGGGCGGCCTTTACAGCCATGGCGCTCTTTACCGGCTCCATGTGGGGCCGCCCGACCTGGGGCACCTTCTGGGAATGGGATGGGCGCATGACGTCCACCCTCATCCTGCTCTTCATCTATCTCGGCATTGTCGCCCTGTGGCGCGCCTTTGACGACCAATTGCGCGCCGCGCGCGTCATCGCCGTCTTTACGCTGGTCGGTGCGGTCAATGTGCCGATCATCAAGTTCTCGGTGGATTGGTGGAGCACATTGCACCAGCCTGCCAGCGTCTTCCGCGCCGATGGACCAACCATGCCCGGCTCGCTCCTGACCCCGCTGTTCCTGATGTTTTTCGCCTTCACCTTCCTCTTTGCCATTCTGCAAGTGGTCGCCATGCGCACCGAAGTGCGCCGCCGCCGCGTCACGACGCTCGAACGCAAGGCCGCAAGAGGAGCAGAAGCATGATCGAGCTGGGCCAGCACGCCACCTTTATCGCCGCCGCCTATATCGGGGTCTTTGCCGGCGCCGCCGCGCTGATTGCATGGACCATTATCGACAGCCGCCGCACTACCGCCCGCCTGAACGAGCTGGGAGATAAACGCCGCTAATGCGTTATCTGTTCTTTGCACTGCCGCTCATCGCTCTTGTCGCGCTGATCGCTATCTTCGCCACCTCCATCGACCGCGATTCCAGTCTTGTCCGCTCGGTGCTGATCGACAAGCCCGTGCCGCAATTCGCGCTGGCGGGTGTCGAAGGTCTCGACGTGCCCGGCTTTGACAGCGCCGCGCTCAAGGGCGAGCCCACTATCGTCAATGTCTTTGCGTCCTGGTGCATTCCCTGCCGCGACGAGCATCCCCTGCTCGAAAGTCTCAAGACCGAGACCGGCATCCGCATGTATGGCATCAACCATTCCGACGCGCCGGAAAATGCCCGCGCCTTCCTCGCAGAACTGGGCAATCCCTATGACGCCGTAGGTGCCGACCGCGACCGCCGTGTGTCGATCGACTGGGGCGTTTATGGCGTGCCCGAGACCTTCCTCGTCGATAAGCACGGCACGATCGTCTACAAGCATGTCGGCCCGCTGACGCCCGGCGCGATCACATCTGAGCTCAAACCCGCCATTGCCGGGTTAAAGGACTGATCTGTTCAGATTCCATTCAGCTTTGTTTCGGCATTTTGGCGCTGTTAGCGTTGAGTAAAGAGTGCCGGTTTTGCGTCTTATCCAGAAATTCATCCGCGATGACAGCGGCGTCTCCATTGTCGAATATGGCCTGATCGCTGCCATCCTGACCGTCGCCACCACCTTCGCGGTCTCCGCAGCCGGCTACAATATCACCGACATTCTGGGCTGAGCCTCTCCAAGGCATTCTGGCCTTATCGGAATTGACCCCTCCACGCCGTCACCACCCGGCTCGTCCGGGTGGTCCATGCGATAGTCCGGCGAAGATGGATTGCCCGGACAAGCCGGGCAATGACGGCAGAGCTAAAAAACTTCCCCGGAAAATCGTACCGGCCCTAAAAATCGCTGGTCAGCCCTTTGATCTCCCAATCGCCATAGCGACCGGGCTCCAGCCCGCCACGACCACCCTTTTCCTTCGGCGCCATGGCGCTGGCCTTGTCGATGTCGAGCCGCCGCGCCTCGGCCTCGGCCAGAGCACGCTGCGCCGCGGGCGTCAGCACTTTGGCTTCGGCGATTTCATTGGCCGTTTCAGGCCCGTTCATTTCATTATCCGACATTACACTTCATCCATCCGCTTGCACGGAACGCGCAGGCACCCAACATAGTTGGACACAAGATCCAACCCAAGGGGTTTGACCCATGTTCAATGCCTTTCGCACCTTTGTCCTGCTTGCGGGTATGACCGCACTCTTCATGGTGGTGGGCTATTTTCTGGGCGGTACGGGCGGCATGATGATCGCGCTGCTCTTTGCCGCCGGGACCAATCTTTTCGCCTATTGGAATTCCGACAAGATGGTTCTGCGTATGCAGAACGCTGTTCCTGTCGAGCGTTCCCGCGCGCCGGAGCTGTATGAGATGGTCGATGTGCTGGCCCAGCGCGCCGGTATTCCAACGCCCGCGGTCTATGTCATCGAAACCGACCAGCCCAACGCCTTCGCCACGGGCCGCGATCCGAAAAATGGCGCGGTCGCCGTGTCCTCGGGCCTGTTGCGCCAGCTCGAAACCCGCGAAGTGGCCGGTGTGGTCGCCCATGAGCTGGCCCATATCAAGAACCGTGACACGCTGACCATGACGATCACCGCCACTCTGGCGGGTGCCATTTCCGCTCTGGCCCAGTTCGGCCTGTTTTTCGGCGGCGGCAATAACCGGGACAATCCGCTGGGCGGCATTGGCGCGCTGTTGATGGTGTTTCTCGCCCCGGTCGCCGCGATGATCGTGCAGATGGCGGTGAGCCGCACCCGCGAATATGAGGCGGACAAGGACGGCGCCGAGATTTCCGGCGATCCGCTGGCGCTGGCTTCGGCGCTCAACAAGATTGCGACGCTGGCCGGTCGTCAGGTCAATGTCGCGGCCGAACGCAACCCGGCCATGGCGCATATGTATATCGTCAATCCGCTCAACGGGCAGCGCATGGACAACCTCTTTTCCACCCATCCGGATACGGGAAACCGCATTGCCGCGCTGCAAAAGCTTGCAGCGGAGATGAGCGTGGACGATAAGGGACGCCGCCCCCAGCCCCGTCCGCGCCCCGCTTCGAGCGGCCGCGATATCGGCGGCGGCTGGCGCGTACCGACCGTGGGGCGCACCGAAGACGATGGCGGTGCGCGCGGTCCCTGGGGATAGATTTCAGCTTTGGCGTACAAACCCGATCCTGCGGGCCTCAAACTCCGCCTCATTGCCGCCCAACGGTTGAAAGCCGTTCTGGGCGGTGAACATTTTTCGCCTTTGTCCAGCGCCGAGCTGCCCGATGGGCGCGACCGGGCGCTGGCCAATCGGCTGATCAACACCGCCCTGCGCCGCCAGGGCCAGATCAATGTGATGATCGCCGAATTGCTTGAAAAAGGCCTGCCAGCGCGCTCCGGCACTTTTGAAGCCGTGCTGCGCCTGTCGCTGGCCCAACTGGTGTTCATGCCGGATCTCGGCGCGCATTCAGCGCTCTTTCTCGCCGTGGAAGCGGTCAAGCGCGACAACAAGGCCCGCCATCTTTCCGGCCTTATCAATGCGGTTCTGCGCAAGGCCCAGTCCAATTCGGCCCGTTACGGCCTGATGGATGAAGACCTGCTGCTGCCCGGGGACGTGAAAGCGCGCTGGACCGAGGCCTATGGGGCTGATTCTGTGTCCGGTTTTGCCGAAGCGCTGCTTGATGGCGCTCCGCTGGACCTCACTCTGCGCGACGATGATCCTGACCTGATCGCCGCGCTGGGCGCCGAAAAACTCATCGCCGATTCAGTGCGCCTCGAAACCCGCGACCGCCCGGTGGAAGCCTTGCCCGGCTATGATGAAGGTCGCTTCTGGGTGCAGGATGCAGCCTCAGCAATTCCGGCCCGGCTCATGGGCCTGCCCGCTGGTAGCGCCGTGCTCGACCTCTGCGCCGCCCCCGGTGGCAAGACGGCGCAATTGCTCAAATCCGGCTATAAGGTCACCGCGCTCGACAGCGATGGCAAGCGCCTCGAACGCCTGCATGCCAATATGGCCCGGCTCGGCTATGCCCCCGCAGTGGTGGAAGCCAATGCCGCCAATTACGCCCCCGCCAGCAATTTTAACGGCGTGCTGCTCGATGCGCCCTGCTCGGCCACGGGCACTTTCCGCCGCCATCCCGAAGTGCTCTGGCACCGTTCGGCCAGCGACATTGCCGGTCGCGCGCGCCTGCAGCAATCCCTGCTTGCCAATGCCTTCCGCTGTCTCGAAAAAGAGGGGGTGCTGATCTATTGCACCTGCTCGCTGGAGCCAGAGGAAGGCGAATCGCAGGTGGATTGGGCGCTCAACGCCTTGCCGGGCCTCGAACTCTTGCCCATAAGTGCCGACGAACTGCCCGGATTGGCTGCGGCAGTGACCCCGCGCGGGCTGGTGCGAACCCATCCCGGCATGTCTCCCGGATCACGAAATGCCGGTATGGACGGCTTCTTCGTAGCGCGATTCAGGCGAACACGGTAAAGGCTTCGTGAAGGCCATTGCCCCTATTGCAATGGCAGGGACGAGTGGAATTGGCCGGAACGACGCGCCGCAAAGGACCAGAACAGTGAGCGGGCGGTTGATCGGAACCGGCCGCCAATGGGCGTATGGACTGGCGGATCAGCTGGTGACGCTGCCGCTGCTGCGCTGGACCTGGCGCGGCCATAGCGAAATCGCCTTTGCCGGTGACCTTCCCGATTTCCGCCCCTCCGACCGCGACGCGGTGCGCGACATGATGTCAGGCCGCTATCTGCTGGCCTCCAAGCTGTTCGAGACGGGCGGCGCTTCGCCTTTTGCGCTCGATGTCGATCATCCCGACTGGTGGAACAATCTCCATTCCTTTTCCTGGCTGCGCCATTTCCGCGATGTCCGCGATCCCGGCGAGCGGCTGTTCGCCCGCACGCTGGTGCTGGACTGGATCGGCAGGGAAGGCCAGTTCGAGCATGACAGCTGGACGCTGACCCTCACCGCCCAGCGCATTCTCAACTGGCTGCGGCATCTCACCCTTTTGCTGGACGGCGCAACGCCCGACCAGGCCAGAACGATCCAGCGCAGTCTGGGCATTCAGGCGCAGAGCCTGCGCGTGCGCGGCAGCCTTGCCGCCGATCCCGCCGAAACGCTTTTTGCCGCCATCGGTCTTCTCGGCGCCGAGCTGTGCAATGCCGCCGATATACCCGATATCGACGCCGCCGTGGCGCGGCTCGACATGGTTCTGGCGCGCCAGCTCGATGCCGATGGGCTCCACCTGTCGCGCAATCCTCGCCTGCAACTCGCATTGCTGACCGAGCTGACCAGTCTCAAGCGCGCGCTTGGCCGCCATGGCAGCCCGGCGACAGCCGAATTGTCCAATCGCATCGACCGCATGCATGAGGCACTGGATGCGCTGACCCTGTCCAGCGGCGAACCGGTCTATTTCAATGGCTGCGGACAGGTGCCGCACGATATTCTGGTTGCCGTGCAGGCCAATGGCCCGATCCCTTCGCGCCATTCCGGCCTCCTGGGCGGCTATGGCATTGTCCGCGCAGGCGCCTCCGTCATCATCGCTGATTCCGGCCTTCGGCCGCCCTCCGGTTTCGATGGCGATGTTCACGCCGGGGCGCTGGCCTTTGAATTTTCGCATGCGAGCGAACTGATCGTCGGCTCCTGCGGTCCGGCCCCCTCCGACATGCCGGAGAGCCGCGACCTCTTTCGCCAGAGCATTGCCCATTCCGCCCCCACGATCGATGCCGAGGATGCCGCCGCAAAGACACGGACGCAGCCGGGTATGGTGCTCGATTCCGCCGAGCACATGCTGGCCATGACCACATCGGGCTATATGTCGAGCTTTGGCGCCGAGATCGAACGGCGGCTGACCCTGCTCTCGGAAGGCACGACGCTGGTCGGGCAGGACCGCATCATCGCCAGTGCCGAGGCTCCGAAAGGGCGACTGGCCATTCGCTTTCACCTCGCGCCCGGCATTGAGCTGCGACGCAGCAGCGGTGAAGGCATGGCGCGGCTGATCCTGCCCAATGGCATGGTCTGGAGCTTTCTTTGGGAAGGCGCTGACTTCCACGAAGAAGACAGTGTGCGCCAATCCTCCTATCTCGGCTTTCACCGCACCCGCCAATTGGTGCTCGAAACCGATGTCACGCCCGATGCGGAAGTGGCCTGGATTTTCACGCTGGAACAGCAGTAGGGCTGCGGCTGGCCAACCGCAATCGCCATTGCTGTTTTCGTCGTCACCACCCGGTTTATCCGGGTGGTCCATGCGATCCCGCGACAAAGCTGGATTGCCCGGACAAGCCGGGCAATGACGACAATATTCAGGCCCGGTGGCGGTGCGGCCATTGCAGTGACCTGGTATTCCTGAAACCCCATTGGCCTTTTGGTGCCATCGTGCTAGCGAGCGCCTGAAAATCCTCCTCAATTGACGGCGAGACATATCCCATGGGCAAGACGGTACAGGTCGGGCGGGCACTGCTTTCGGTATTCGACAAATCGGGCATGACCGATTTTGCTAAAGGGCTCGCAGAAGCCGGGGTGGAACTGGTGTCCACTGGCGGCACCCATCGTCTGATCTCCGAAGCGGGTCTGCCGGTGCGCGAAATATCCGAGCTGACCGGCTTCCCCGAAATGATGGATGGCCGGGTCAAGACGCTTCATCCCAAGGTGCATGGTGGCCTGCTCTCGGTGCGCGACAATCCCGAGCACAAGGCAAGCATGGACGAGCATGAGATCGGCCCCATCGATCTCGTCGCCGTCAATCTCTACCCGTTTGAAAAGACCGTCGCATCCGGCGCAAGCTATGATGAGATCATCGAAAATATCGATATTGGCGGCCCGGCAATGGTCCGCTCGGCGGCCAAGAACCATGCCTATGTGACCGTTGTGGTCGATCCCGCCGACTATCCTGCGATTCTCGACGCCATCAAGGCTGGTGGCATTCCCTTCGAATTGCGCCAGAAGCTCGCTGCCAAGGCCTATGCCCGCACCGCCGCCTATGACAGCGCCATTTCGAGCTGGTTCGCCCGCGAAATCGACTTTGCCGACGTCACCTATCGCAGCTTTGCCGGACGCTTAAGCGAAGTGATGCGCTATGGCGAAAACCCGCATCAATGGGCAGCGTTTTACAAGAATGGCGATAACCGCCCCGGCGTCGCCACCGCCACGCAGGTGCAGGGCAAGACGCTCTCCTACAACAATATCAATGACACCGACGCCGCCTTCGAGCTGGTCAGCGAATTCGATCCCACCGAAACCGCTGCCGTCGCCATCATCAAGCACGCCAATCCCTGCGGCGTCGCCGTGGCCGGTGACCTCAGGACCGCCTATTTGAAGGCGCTGCGCACCGATCCGGTCTCCGCCTTTGGCGGCATCGTCGCCACAAATCGGGAAATCGACGCCGACACGGCGACCGAAATCGTCAAGGTTTTTACCGAGGTGATCGTCGCCCCCTCGGCCACGCCGGAAGCGCAGGACATCATCGCCGCCAAGAAGAATCTGCGCCTCTTGCTGACCGGCGGCATTGCCGATCCCAAGGCCGATGGCCTGCTGGTCAAGTCCGTTGCCGGTGGCCTGCTGGTGCAGGGCCGCGACAACAAGAATGTCGATGATTGTGATTTGAAGGTTGTCACAAAGCGCCAACCGACTGAACAGGAACTGATCGACCTGAAGCTGGCGGCGAAAGTTGCAAAACATGTCAAATCCAACGCCATCATCTACGTCAAGGACGGCGCCACCGCCGGTATCGGCGCAGGCCAGATGTCCCGTGTGGATTCGGCCCGCGTCGCGCATCGCAAATCGATCGACGCCGCAGAAGCCGCTGGTATCGAAGGCGCATTGACGCAAGGCTCGGTTGTCGCCTCGGACGCCTTCTTCCCCTTCGCCGATGGCCTTGAAGCCCTGGTCGCCGCTGGCGCCACCGCCGTGATCCAGCCGGGCGGTTCCATGCGCGACGATGAGGTCATCGCCGCTGCCGACGCCGCGGGCATCGCCATGGTCATGACCGGAATGCGCCACTTCCGGCACTAAGCAAAAGCTCGGGGCTTAACGCCCCAGCACATTCTTGAGCTTGCGGGCGGCCTGAACCGGAATTTCGGTCATGGCCGGCCACAGATCATCGGCGGCGAACACCGCCGAGCAGGCGGGTCCGAAAATGGACCGTGCGGCCGAAATACCGGTATTGCCCTCTTTTACCAGACTCTGCAGCGATGACAGAACGTTGGGCACGCTGCGCCTCCAGGCCGCGCCGTAACGCAAAGGCGCGGCCGCTGGCAGAGTGCCGGAACAGGCCTGCAGCGCGCACAGATAGGGGAAATCCACGCCCACGGCGTCGCCGAGCCCGATCCAGGCCCAGATGCGGGTATTGGCATCGAGCAGTTTCAGTTGATCATCGCGCAGGTCATGCTTGAACTCGACCTCCACCAGCCCCGAATAGTTCATGGCGCCAAGCAGTTTGCGGGCCTCTTGCGCGGCGCGCGGCAGCGCGACGCTCTCCACATAGGGGCTGGTCCCGAAATGCAGCGGAAATTGCCGCAGGCGCAGCGCGGTCATGGCTCGCACTTCCTGACCGCGATCCCAAAGGCCGGCATAGGAATATTGCGTCCGGCCATCGCCGGGGATCAATTGCTGCACCACAAAGCCATCATCGCCCATCAGCCTGCCCGCTTCGGCTCGCATGTCGACGAATTGGGCAGCATTGTCAGCGCGCCACGCCTTGGCCAAGGTCAGTGCGTTCTGCAGCCGGGTAATGCCAGGCTTGATCACCACCGGATAGAGCAGGTCGGAGGGGTTTGAATCGGGCGGATAAACCTGCGGAAAGCCGATATCGAGACTATCCGCCAGCCGGTAAAGCAGCCTTTTGTCATGCAATTGCGCCAGCGTGGACCAATCCTGCGTCGCCATACGGAAAAATTCGCGCAGTTGAGGCAGGTGGCTGGCGACCAACTGGGTTTCAAAATCCGCCGATGGCAGGATGACCCAGCCGCCAAGGCCATTGCTGCGCCCAAACTCGAGAAGACGCGCCAGCGGATCGGGTTCGGCCACCCCGCGCCAGGCGGAAAAATGGGTGAGGTAGCGGGAAAATGCGGCAACGGCCAGCGGATCGCCCAGAAAGGCGACCTTTACGCCCTTCCTGCCCAGACTGCGCGCTGCGGCGAGGCTGCCATAATTGCCGCCCAATATCAGGACGCCGGGAATGGCATTGTCAGGCTCGCTCATGGCACGCGCCCCGCCATTGCAAATCCGAGATAACAAAGCTGGGTGGGAATGATCTTGAGCACAGAACGCCGGAAGAGGTTTTGCCGTGGGGACACGAGCCCTGTTCCGGTTTTAGCCCGATCTCATTAACGCTTGATGTTGATCGCCGCAAAGAGGTCTCCCCGTCGCCCTTCGAGCTTGTGCGCCAGAAAGCCGAGACCGATGGCCCAGAACAGCTCAGCGGCGAGCGTGGCCAGCGCAATGCCCATGATCCCCCAGACCGGCGCCAGCGCAGCGGCTCCGAGCAGTAGCACCAGCAGAGCCATCACGCACAGCATGGCGCTACGAAGCTGATGCCCGCCCAACGCCAGCAATTGCGCATTCATGCCGCCCAGTACCCGCACCGATTGCGCCAGAAGAAAAACCAGCAGCGGCCAATAGGCATCGGCGTAATGGGGCCCGAACAGCGCCAGAATCCACGGGCCGATCACGAGGACCACCAGCAGGGACGCGGCCATGATGGCGATGCTGGAGAAATTGGTGCGGCGCAGCACCCTGTCCACGCTGTCGCGCTGCCCGCCCGAGAGCGCACTCACCAGATCACGCAGAACAAATTGCTGTGATGCCAGAGCGAAGAACCCCACCAGCGCCGCGACACGAATGGCTACACCGAGAACCGCGACATCCTCGGGCACCAGAAAAAGCCCGCCGATCATCACCACGACATCGGCTGTCGCGCCCGAGACGATGGTGACGGCCAGCATCGCAACAGCGCGTGAGCGATAGAATTTGCGCATATCCACGCGCGGCGCAGCGGGCTTCCAGGCATTGTCCGCACCCAGAAGCACGGCCTGTCCGAAGGCGACGACAAGGGCGATCACCGGCAGCGCCCACAAGACTGGCATGGCCGATTGGGTGGCCCCAAACAGCCACAATCCACCCAGCCACACCAGCAACAGGCCGGGCCGGAATACAAAGTCAGGGGCATAGGACAGCGCAAAACGCCTCTGGGCATTGGCCGCGCTGTTGTTGAGGCGAATGGCGGCAAGCGGCACAGCGGCAAGCGTGCCCCAGAAACTCGCGGCGACGACGCCCTTGTCGGCAGGGGCAAAGAGAAAAAGACTGGAGGCAACAATGGCAATAATGGCGAGAACCATCATGTCCCTGCGGGCGGCGGACAGGAAGGCGGTGATGAGCGAGGAGCGGCCAAAGGCCTGAAACCGGGCAAGATAGGTCAGCCCGATCGTGTGATAACCGCCAGTGATCAACAGGCTCACAAAAGTGGTTATGCTGATGGCAAGAAAAGCAATGCCGACTTCATAAGGCGGAAAAGCCCGCGCCAGCATCAACTGGCTGAGAAAGCCGAACCCGGCGCCGGCAAGCCGCGCACCCATAAGGCCGAAAAGCGGCGCAATCAGACGCCACAGGGAATGCAGCTCTCTTCTCCGAGACTATGTGCTGCCGAGGCGCAAACACGTCCGGACCTTGCCCTTACGAAGTTATGAATTGCTTAAACGCCGACACGTCATCTACCGTACCCATGAGTACGGTTCTGCTTGACCCCCGACCCGGCTTCGCATTAGAACCAATCCAAACTTTATTCCCTTTGGAAGCACGGAAATGACCAAGGCCCGCACGCTCTACGACAAGATCTGGGACGATCATCTGGTCCAGAACAACGAGGACGGATCGAGCCTTCTCTATATCGACCGCCACCTCGTGCACGAAGTGACCAGCCCGCAGGCCTTTGAAGGTCTGCGGATGAACAATCGCAAGGTGCGCCACCCTGAGCGCACGCTGGCCGTGGTCGATCATAACGTGCCCACCACGGACCGTTCGCTGCCCAATCCCGACCCGGAAAGCGCCATCCAGATCGCCACGCTGGCCGAGAACACCAAGCATTTCGGCATCGAATATTACGACCCCTTCGACAAGCGTCAGGGCGTCGTTCATATCGTGGGTCCAGAACAGGGTTTTACCCTGCCCGGCATGACCATTGTCTGCGGGGACAGCCATACCTCGACCCATGGCGCTTTTGGCGCTCTGGCCCACGGTATCGGCACCTCCGAGGTTGAACACGTTCTGGCCACGCAGACGCTGATCCAGCAAAAGGCCAAGAACATGCTGGTGCGTGTCGACGGCCAATTGCCGCCCGGCGTCACCGCCAAGGACATCATCCTCGCCATCATCGGTGAAATCGGCACCGCTGGCGGCAATGGCCATGTCATCGAATTTGCCGGCGAGGCTATCCGCTCGCTGTCCATGGAAGGCCGCATGACGGTCTGCAACATGACCATTGAAGGCGGCGCTCGCGCCGGCCTGATCGCGCCCGACGAAACCACCTTCGCCTATGTGAAGGATCGTCCCCGCGCGCCCAAGGGCGAAGCCTTCGACATGGCCGTCGATTACTGGAAGACCCTCTATACCGACGAGGGCGCCCATTACGACAAGATCGTGATCCTCGACGCTGCCAAGCTGCCGCCCATCGTCTCCTGGGGCTCCTCGCCCGAGGATGTCATTTCCGTGCAGGGCGTGGTGCCCAACCCGGACGATATCGCCGACGAAACCAAGCGCGCTTCCAAGTGGCGGGCGCTTGAATATATGGGCTTGCAGCCCGGCACCCCGATCACCGACATCAAGCTCGACCGCGTCTTTGTCGGCTCCTGCACCAATGGCCGCATCGAGGACCTGCGCGCTGCCGCCGCCGTCATCAAGGACCGCAAGGTCGCCAGCCACGTCAACGCCATGATCGTGCCCGGCTCGGGTCTGGTCAAAGCGCAGGCCGAAGAAGAAGGCCTCGACGTCATCTTCAAGAATGCCGGGTTTGAATGGCGTGAACCGGGTTGCTCCATGTGCCTTGCCATGAACCCGGACAAGCTCGCCCCTGGCGAGCGTTGCGCCTCGACGTCCAACCGCAATTTTGAAGGCCGTCAGGGGTTCAAGGGCCGCACCCATCTCGTGTCGCCCGCCATGGCCGCCGCAGCCGCCATTGCCGGTCACTTCGTCGACATCCGCGAGTGGCAGTAAAGCACTGATACTCAGTTCGTCGTCATTGCCCGGCTTGTCCGGGCAATCCATATCTCGGCCTGCGCTGCAGCATGGATCACCCGGACAAGCCGGGTGATGACGATGGGGTGGAGACATTTCGGATGAGCACATCGCAAACCGATTGGGCCAAAGCTTACGCCCCCACCCTCGACGACCTTGAAGCGCTGGCGAGCCACGCGCTCGCCAACCTGCCAGAACCCTTCAAATCGCTGGCCGCCGACGTTACCTGCTCGGTGGCTGAATATGCCGAAGACGACATTCTTCAAGGTTTCGGCATGGAAAGCCCCTTTGAATTGATGGGGCTGTTCACCGGCATTGGCCTTATCGAAGACGGCGCCGTGCCGCAGACCGGCCAGCTCCCCAACACAGTTTTCCTCTATCGCCGCGCCATTCTCGACTATTGGGCCGAGCATGACGACAATACACTGGGCGAAATCGTCACCCATGTGCTGATCCATGAATTGGGCCACCATTTCGGTTTTTCCGATGAGGACATGGAAGCGCTCGAAGCTGCGGCGGACGCGGAAGAGGGTTGAGCGCTTTTAGATCGTTTCCCGTTTCATTTGAAACACTACCTACCCACCATCGTCACCACCGGGCTTGTCCCGGTGGTCCATGCCTCCGCGAGATGGATTGCCGGGACAAGCCCGGCAATGACGACAAAAC